>Ga0208645_1001869_pt1 | contig 17595 bp, 16 predicted proteins | sample VirMetDEL_Sep_01_FD_184519 | JGI IMG/M metagenome (GOLD analysis project Ga0208645, IMG submission 184519) | Aqueous microbial communities from the Delaware River and Bay under freshwater to marine salinity gradient to study organic matter... | ecosystem: Environmental > Aquatic > Marine >... | reverse complement strand
TGGCAATGCTTTTGGTTTGGTGTAATGGCGATTGGTTTTATGGTAGGTCTGAAAGAAATGAATACTTAGAAGAATATGTATCTAGTTTTCATTGTGATAAGGATTGGGTGTGGTCTTTGCTACATTTATTTTGGCGTATAGAGGACTTCTTCTGTCGAATACAGAGTATGAGAAGAGGAGAACCACTATACAAGGGTGATTGGGAAGAGACATGGACAATTCGTGAATATGTATACATAGTTCTTATACGCTATCCCTTTTTTAACCTTTTGGATTTTGTAAAATATAAAATTTTACGAATGACTTATCATGACCCACACATTGCCTGTTATAGTTATCCTAACTGTGATGAGGCACCTCGTGGATGTGTAGTAGAAAATGGCGAAGATGCGGAACCTTATGGACATAGAGATTAACAATGAAAATAACTAACCTAGCAGACGATTATTATAAATCGTATGATTACAAGAACTTACGTGACGATACTAAGAGACAGTATAAGTATCATATCAACGTAATGTTAAACACAGAGGTGGACGGTGTTAAGCTGTCCACACTCGACTACAAAAACTTCCCTACTCGCACTGCTAAAGAGGCATACAATCAATGGTGTGAAAAAGGTATATACATGGCTAATCACATTATTTCTGCCTCACGTCTTATGTTCAATCATGGGTTGCGTATGGAATTATGCTTAATAAATCCTTTTGAAAATATCCGTAGGAGAACCGTAGAGAGGCGTAAGGTTGTTTGGAGTAGGGGTGATGTACAAAAGTTATTGTCCTTTGCCTACGAGGATTTTAATACCCGTAACATAGGGCTTATTGCACACATGGCATATGAATGGTGCCAGCGTCTAGGTGATATGCGTATGCTTACATGGGACAATATAAACTTTGATACACAGACGGTAGAGATTGAGCAGTCTAAGCGTCATGCAGATGTACACCTACCTATAGAAGATGATTTGTTTGATATGATTAAACAGCAACATGAAGACTTTGGATTCCAACAATACGTTGCTCCAAGACCTTATCCTATCAAGGGTGTTTATTCACCCTACTCTTTAACTAAGTTACCTAAGTATGGTCGTAAGTTGATGGATGCTGCGGGGCTATCAAAAGAACTACGCTTATCTGACCTGCGCCGTACTGGTGTTACGGAAATGGTTGAGGCAGGTGTCGGTATGGGGCAAATTATGTCGGTTACAGGACACGCTAACCCGGCAAGTGTAAAACCATATATGAAAAATACTTTAAAAAGTGCAGAATTAGCATTGACGACACGTAGAAAAGCATGATATAAGCACTCAAATGCCGCAACGAACTATATATATATAACTATTATAATATATATATAATATACATAAAGGAACATATATATGATAAACCCTAGTGACTATGACATTCCTAATGGACACACTAAAAGAACTAACTGTCCTGTTTGTAATGGTAAGAATACATTTAGTATTACTAATAATATGGGTAATCTTATGTGGAACTGTTATAAAGTATCTTGTACTGTAGGTGGTGGCACTAGGGTGAGACTTACATCAGATGATATTCGTAAGAGCCTTGTAGGAGCCTCACGGGGGGCCTTAGATGACTTTGTGCTACCTACCTACATCGTACCCCATAGAGACAAGCCAGAAGTTATTGAATGGTGTGCTGAGTGGGACATTGATGCTGACAACCTGTCTCTGATGTATGATGTTAAGGAACACAGAGTTGTGTTTCCTGTTGTACATGATGGAAAGATTGTTGATGCTACTGGTCGTTCATTGGGTAAGAGAATACCTAAATGGAAGCGGTATGGTAATAATAGCTTGCCATACGTATCAGGACATGGTAGTGTCGCTGTTGTTGTTGAGGACTGTGTGAGTGCAGCCGTTGTTGGTTTCGGTTCCTTTGTCGGGGTTGCGCTATTGGGTACATCGTTATCTGATTCGCATAAAGGGTATCTCTCACAGTTCTCAACAGCAGTAATTGCATTAGACCCCGATGCGTTACCGAAGACAATACAGATGGCAAAACAATTAAAAGGATACGTGAACGATGTTCGTGTCCTAAGATTAAAAGATGACTTTAAATATCGTAACCCTGAAGATATGGAGAATTTATATGGAATTATCACTAATTAGAAGTTTGATGGACAAGGAGTTTTACGATGAACATCGTGGTGCTAAGTGTCCTGACCGCTTGTTTAATCCAGAAGTAAGAAAGATTAAGCAGGTATTAGACAAAGCAATGCAGTTATATGGGCGTACAGTTACACCTGATGAGATTGAAGCACTGTTCATGTCTAACAACCCAACACTGACTACAGCACAGAAGGAAGCCTATGCATCTCTGTTCCGTTTAGTTAAGAAGGAACAGCCTATGGGTGCAGACATTGCACAAGAGGTGTTGTCTAAACTATTTCAGCAGGTGATTGGTGAAGACGTTGCTAACCTTGGCTTTGATATGGTCAATGGTACAGCTAACTCACTTAATGACATACGCAATATACTTGAGCAGTATGGTGATGACTTTACACCTAACTTAAATATTGAGTGGGATGACATAGACATTGAAACACTGCTTGCTCGTAATGACCTTGAGGCACGTTGGACGTTTAACATAGCCAGCCTCACACGTAAGGTTGAAGGTGTTAATGCAGGTCACTTGATTGAAGTAGGTGCTAGACCTAATACAGGTAAGACATCCTTCCATGCGTCATTGATTGCTGCGCCGGGTGGGTTTGCACATCAAGGTGCTAACTGCATCATCCTTTGTAATGAGGAAGGCTACCACCGTGTAGGTGCCAGATATCTTACAGCGGCTACTGGTATGACTATGCAAGAGGTTAAGAAGAATCCTACAAAGGCACGTGAGTTGTATGCACCTGTTAAAGAACGTATTAAGATTAAGGATGCGACAGGTCGTGATATGAATTGGGTAGAGTCTGTATGTAAGGCATACAAGCCAGACATTATATTATTAGACATGGGTGATAAGTTTGCTAAGTCTGCTGGTTTCTCTCGCCCTGATGAGGCATTAAAAGCTAATGCCATTCATGCTAGACAAATTGCTAAAGAGCATGAGTGTGCAGTCTTCTATATGTCTCAGCTATCTGCAGATGCAGAAGGTAAGATTATTCTTAATCAAAGCATGATGGAAGGTAGTCGTACTGGTAAGGCGGCTGAAGCTGACCTTATGGTTCTTATTGCTAAGAATCCACCAGTACAAGGGCAGGATGAAGAAGATGTACAGCGTCACCTAAATATCGTTAAGAATAAATTGACAGGGTGGCACGGTAGTGTACATTGTAATCTTGAATATCAAACAGCGAGGTACACAGTATGAAGCTAACACTTGATGTAGAGAATACAACAACAGAGCGTAACGGTAAGTTACACCTTGACCCTTTTGAGCCAGACAATTCACTTACTATGGTTGGTCTTCTTACAGATACAGGTGAAGAAACTATTGTTACCTTTGACCACAATGATGTGGAAGCTACACCCGATGGGTACAAAATAGTGCAGGATGCATTAGACAAAGCTACTATACTCATTGCACACAATGCAGCATATGACCTTATGTGGGTATGGGAGTCAGGCTTCAAATATGATGGTCCTGTCTTTGATACAATGCTTGGTGAGTATGTGTTGCAACGTGGTATCAAGGAACCTTTATCCCTTGAGGCTTGTGCTGAACGGTATGAGTTAGATACTAAGAAGCAGAGTACACTCAAGGAGTATTATAAGAAAGGGTATAGTACACGTACAATACCACACGATGAATTATGTATGTACCTTAGTGCCGATATTCATGCTACTCAGCAGTTGTGTGATAAACTTATATACAGGCTTAATAAAGAAGACGATGCATCACTGATGCCTACAGTTATACTGACTAATGAAGTAGCTGTTTGCCTAGCACGTATATATCAACGTGGTATCAAGGTAGATAGAAAGGCACTAGATGCTGTGCGTCAGGAGTTTGAAGAAGAGAAACGTCAGTTACTTGATGAGCTTCAAGTTCATGTACGTTATATAATGGGTGATACACCTATCAACCTCAATAGCCCAGAGCAATTATCTTGGGTTATATATGGTCGTAAAGTTATCGACAAGCAGTATTGGGCTAGTCAGATTGACCCATACATGGACGATGCAGACTTCCGCAGTCTTATTGCAGGTAATACAGAAAGGCTGTACAAAACAGAAGCTATACAATGTAGCGAGTGTAGAGGTAGTGGTCACATACGTAAGACAAAGATAAATGGTGAGCCGTTTGCTAAGTCTAGTAAGTGTCCTACATGCGGTGGTGCTGGGTATCTATTCAATCCTACATCTACTTATGCTGGCTTTAAGTTCAAGCCACCTACAGCTAAATGGGCTAGTGCTAATGGTTTCAGTACAAGCAAGGGAAACTTACAACTGTTAGAGGCTGGTGCTAAGTCTAAGGGTATGGATAGTGCAGTAGACTTCTTATCTAAGGTACGCAGACTAAGTGCAGTTGATACCTATCTCTCATCATTCGTTGATGGTATAGCTAACTATACTAAGACAGATGATGTACTGCACGTAAGCCTACTACAACACCGCACATCGACAGGTCGTCTGTCAGGTGCTAATCCTAATATGCAGAACATGCCTCGTGGCGGCACGTTTCCTGTTAAGAAAGTATTTGTGTCACGATTCGATGGTGGTAAGATAATGGAAGCTGATATGGCACAGCTTGAGTTTCGCGCCGCCGCATTTTTATCACAGGATGGAGTTGCTATTGAAGAAGTATGTAATGGATTTGATGTACACTCATATACCGCTAAAGTTATTAGTGATGCTGGTCAGCCTACGAGTAGACAGGATGCGAAGGCGCATACGTTTGCTCCACTCTACGGCGCAACAGGATATGGCAGAACAAAAGCGGAAGCAGCATACTATGAACATTTCACAGAAAAGTACAAGGGGGTTGCCGCTTGGCACTCCCGACTGGCTAAAGAAGCTATAGAAACACGTAAGATAACTACACCAAGTGGCAGGGAGTTTTCCTTTCCTGATGTAGTTCGTAATGCTAGTGGTAGAGTGTCTTACTTTACACAAATTAAGAATTACCCTGTGCAATCATTTGCTACAGCAGATATTGTTCCTGTGTCATTATTACACATAGATAAGTTGCTAAAGGGTATGAAATCATGTATAGTAAATTCAGTACACGACAGTATTGTTATTGACGTGCATCCAGATGAAGAAGCTGATGTAATCAATATCATAGAGAGTACTAATGATGTATTGAATGAACTTATAGCGTTACGTTGGGGTGTAGACTTCAATGTACCACTACTATTAGAGGCAAAAATAGGCCCGAATTGGCTTGACGTAAAAGATGTAGCGTGATATAACTATATCTCATTAACTAAATTGGAAGGAGTATCAATATGACACAGTTGACTACAATTAATACCGATGACTATGCAAGTATGGCTAAAGCAATGGGCATCGCTAACGAGAAGACATCTTCTAGTAGCGGCACATTACCTCGCCTAAAGATTAGTCATGCACCTATTATGGGTGAAGCAGATGTGAATGGTAAACGCATGAACATTGAAGTAGTAGAAGGGGGTAACTATAAGCTGGAGATTCCAGATAAAGAACCTATCTTTGCTACAAGCATTAAGATGCGTCCATTCATGCAACGGTTCATGCATAAGCGTTTCATTCAAGGTGACGCAAAGAATCCCGGCAGGTATGTTAAGAGTATCATGGCTGATACACTTGACATTGACTTGAAGGATAATGCTGGTGGTTTTAACTGCGGTAAGCCAGCAGGTTACATCAAGGATTGGGCAGCATTACCTAAAGATACACAAGACGTACTCAAGTCTATTAAACGTGTACGTGCTGTCTTCGGTGAAGTTGAGATGATTAATCCAACTAATGATAAAGGTGAATCAGTAGATGCTGTTACATCATCATTCATTTGGGAGATTGATAATCGTGAAGCATTTAAAGAGATTGGTAATAGCTTTGTGCAACTGGCTAAGATGCAACGTCTTCCTATCCAGCACATCATTACTGCTAATACGGATGTACGCACCATTCCTACAGGGGCAAAGTACTACGTACCTGTAGCATCTCTTGATGTCACTAAGACTGTTAAGTTAACAGACAGTGACCAGACTTTGTTTGCTGACTTCATGTCATGGGTTGATAATTACAACAACTACATAATGAACCAGTGGACAGAGAAAGCTACTGAGCAGATGTCAGACGAAGATATGGATGTTGTCGATGACTTCATTGATATTGAAGTTGATGACGAGGCAGTAGCATAATGCATCATCCTGCTGAACTTGCACTACATCAGTACATGGAAGACGCTGTAAAAGGTGAAACCGAAATGTCAGATGCCACCATACAACAGGTGGCTGATGACGTTGCTGATGCTATGAAGAGACAGTTTGGCAGTGGTAAAAAGCGGGGCGACTTTAGATTAAGAATGTCCAATGTGGGTCGCCCCACTTGCCAACTCTGGTATGATAAGAATAAACCAGATGTAGCATTACCATTCCCAACAACATTCATAATGAACATGATGCTTGGAGACATCGTTGAAGCTGTCTTCAAAGGATTACTAACATCTGCAGGAGTTAAATATGAAGAGCCGGAACACGTTACTTTGGAACTGGATAATGGCGTATCCATTAATGGAACATATGACATCGTTGTTGACGGTGCTGTTGATGACATTAAATCAGCGTCTAATTGGTCCTATACTAACAAGTTTGAATCGTATGATACACTAGCTAAAGGAGATAGCTTTGGGTATGTAGGGCAGCTTGCTGGTTATGCTAAAGCCTCTGGTAAGAAAGTTGGTGGCTGGTGGGTAGTTAATAAAGCTAACGGTGCATTTAAATATGTACCTGCTAGTGGTCTTGACTTGGATACTGAAATAGCTAAGATACAAACAACAACTGATACAGTTAATAACAATAAGTTTGAAAGATGTTTTGAACCTGTACCAGAAACATTTAGAGGAAAGGAAACAGGAAACAGCGTACTTAACAATGGCTGTAAGTTCTGTTCTTATCGCTTTGACTGCTGGGATAATCTAACGGAGCGTCCTGCAGTAATGTCTAAGGCTAAAGTGCCACCGACAACAGCTTACATAGGAGATGTAGTTGTACCATAAGGCGACTAGGGAAGCTAAGAAGTATGGGTATCGTAGTGGGTTAGAGCATAAACTTTCACTTTATCTTGATGAACGTAACATAATCTATGGATACGAAAACATTAAGATTGAGTGGGAAGACCTAGCCTACCGTACCTATACTCCTGACTTTGTATTAGATAACGGTATTATAATTGAGACAAAGGGCCGCTTCATGGCAGCAGACAGGCGCAAGCATATTGCAATAAAGAAGCAACACCCTAAGTTAGATATTAGATTTGTCTTTACTAATAGTAGAAGTAAGACTAGTAAAGGTGCTAAAGGTTCTTATGCAGATTGGTGTATAAAGTATGGTTTTAGATACTATGACCGCATCATTCCAGAGGACTGGTTAAAAGAAAAGGGAAAGAATAAACACAGTTCTTTCATAGAGTTTACTGGCAAGAAAGTAAAAAGGAGATAACATGGATAAGCAAAAGATTATAGACAGCCTAGAAGAAGAAGACTTTGTGATAAGAGTACGCCCCTTTGCAGGAGATGATGGTTCATGGAATGGGGAGATTGATATATCTATTATGGCGTTTGCCGATAACCCTATGGATGATGATGATTATGACCAAGTAATGCACTTCACTAAGATGATGTGTGCTATTGTACCTATTATGGAACAAGAAGAAAGTATTAGAGATTTAGCACACGAATATGTACTAACTATGATTGACAACAAGACTACTATTGATGTAGAACTAGAGGAAGAATGCGGTGTTACAAAAACGTATGACGATAACGTAGTACATCTTAGTTTCAACACAAAGACAAAAGGGAGTGCATAATGAATCAGCTAAGACACGAAGAGTATATGAAGCAAATGTCGATGCAAGAGGATGCATTTGAACAGGCGGGTAAAGAAGCATATGGTAATGTGGACATGGTTAATAGTCCACCACACTACAATACATCAGGTGTAGAGTGTATTGATGCTATCGCCGCAGCAACAGGTGAAGGCTTTGAATATTCACTACAAGCCAATATTATTAAATATGTGTGGCGTTACAGATACAAAAATGGTACACAGGACTTAGAGAAAGCTAAGTGGTATCTGGATAAGTTAATTACAGAAGTAGAAGGTCTATACGATGGTAAGAGTTAAAGTTTTTATAACACTGGATATAGATGAAGAAGAATACCCCATACCTGCTGATGGGCAGGTTGGGGAAGAGATTGAGGATGGCATACGAGAATACTTCTATGATGTAGACGGTGCTGTAATAAAAACCATTAGAACAATAACGGAGTGATATAGACATGTTAAGTAACCATTTACCAACAGACTACCAGAACTTCATAGCGTTATCACGTTATGCAAGATGGAAAGAAGACGACCAGAGACGTGAGACATGGGGTGAGACAGTCACACGATACTTTGATTATATGACTAAACACCTCAAGAAAAACCACAGCTATAAGCTGGAAACTAAGTTGCGTAACGAACTAGAAGAAGCTGTGCTGAACCAAGACATCATGCCTAGCATGAGAGCCTTGATGACATCTGGCCCTGCACTAGACCGTTGCCACGTAGGGGCATTCAACTGTTCATACCTAGCAGTAGATACACCACGTGCATTTGATGAGACTATGTACATCCTAATGTGTGGTACTGGCGTTGGCTTCAGCGTAGAGCGTCATAGCATTGAGAAGCTACCCATTGTTAATGAAGCAATGCATGAGACAGATACAGTAATCAAGGTAGGTGATAGCAGACCCGGATGGGCTGGTGCCTTACGTGAGTTAATCTCTCTGTTGTATGCTGGTCAGATACCTAAGTGGGATGTGTCTGCTGTACGCCCTGCTGGTGAACGACTGAAGACTTTTGGTGGACGTGCCTCTGGCCCAGCACCCTTAGAAGAGTTGTTTCAGTTTGTCATACAGAAGTTTAAGGGTGCCGCAGGACGTAGGCTATATCCTATTGAGTGTCACGACATCATGTGTAAGATTGGTGAAGTTGTAGTTGTCGGTGGTGTACGCCGTAGCGCATTGATTTCATTGTCTAATCTTAATGATGACCAGATGGCACATGCTAAGTCAGGTATGTGGTGGGAGAATGAAGGTCAACGTGCATTAGCTAATAACTCTGTAGCGTACAAGACTAAGCCTGAGATGGGTACATTCATGCGTGAATGGGTGTCACTATACGAGAGTAAGTCTGGTGAGCGTGGTATCTTCAACCGTGAATCTGCTAAGAAGCAAGCGGCTAAGAATGGTAGACGTGATACAGAACATGACTTCGGTTGCAACCCTTGTAGTGAAATCATCTTACGTCCTTACCAGTTCTGTAACTTGTCAGAGGTAGTAGCACGTGCAGGTGATACAGAACAGTCACTAGCTAACAAGGTACGCTTGGCTACAATCTTGGGTACATTCCAATCTACTCTGACAGACTTCAAGTACCTACGTAAGGTATGGCAGAAGAACACAGAGGAAGAACGGTTGTTAGGTGTATCACTAACAGGCATCATGGATAATGAAATGTTGTCAGGTAACAGTGCTACACTAGGCATGAACATTGGTGCTACCCTGTCCTTACTACGGGATGAAGCAGTTAAGACTAATGAAGTATTAGCCAAGAAGCTAGGTATCCCACAGTCTACAGCAATCACATGCGTCAAGCCTAGTGGTACTGTTAGTCAATTAGTTGACAGTGCATCAGGTATCCATGCTAGGCATAACCCACACTATATTCGTACTGTTCGTGGCGATAACAAAGACCCACTTACACAGTTCTTGATTAGTGAAGGTATCCCGGCAGAGCCTGACGTAATGAAGCCTGATAGTACTACAGTGTTTAGCTTCCCAATGAAGTCACCCAATGCTGCGGTAACACGTACTGAGATGACAGCCATTGAACAGCTTGACTTGTGGCTACTATATCAGCGTCATTGGTGTGAACACAAACCATCAGTCACTATCTCTGTCAAGGAGAATGAGTGGATGTCAGTAGGGTCATGGGTGTATGAACACTTTGATGAGGTGTCAGGCATCAGCTTCCTACCATTCAGTGACCACACCTATGCACAGGCACCCTATCAGGACTGCTCTAAAGATGAGTATGAAGAGATGTTCTCTAAGATGCCGAAGGCAGTGAACTGGAACAAGCTGAGTGACTTTGAGAAGGAAGATACTACATCAGGTGGACGTGAGTTAGCCTGTACTGCAGGAGTCTGTGAAGTTGTGGACTTAACAGCGGCATGATAGAGTGTAGTGGATTAGACTTACTGTGGTGGCAATGGTGGATACTTGTTGCCATCACTACAAACACACTTCTCAATGTAGTAGTGTTCTTTAAACATAGGTTCAAGAGAAAGGAGCAAACATGAACGTAGACTTAGTTGACCACATGGGTACTGACCTTACGGTAGTCAATGCAGCGAGGGTGTCCTTTGACAAGACATCCTCAACGCTTGACGAGAAAGATGTTAAGCTAATTAACTATCTAGCTAGACACAATCACTGGTCGCCTTTCAGCCATTGCTTCTTGCAGTTCCGTGTTAAGGCACCTATCTTTATTGCAAGGCAGTTAGCCAAGCATCAGGTAGGCTTGTCATGGAATGAGGTATCACGTAGGTATGTAGATAGTGAGCCTGAGTTTTATGAACCTGATACATGGAGAGGTAAGCCTGAGAATGTGAAGCAGGGTAGTGATGGAGAAGCTAAGTCGCAATACTTTCCTAACTTATATGTAGGAGATGTAACACAATTAGCCTTGACTAATTACAATAAGATGATTATACAAGGTGTAGCACCAGAGATGGCGCGAATGATACTGCCTCAGAATATGTACACTGAGTGGTATTGGTCAGGTAGTTTGTATGCTTTCTCAAGAGTATGCCAACTAAGACTTGACAAAACCTCACAACTTGAGGTACAAGAAGTAGCTAGGCAAATTTCTGCCTATTGTTCAACCAAGTTCCCACGTAGTTGGGACGCACTAATGAAGGAGATTTAACATGACAAAGTTAAAAGATAAAGTAAACCTAGAGAACTACACTGAAAAAAGCTGGCTAGAAGATGGAGAGTACTGGTACAGACAGCCCGGAGATGGTGGTAGACGTAGAGTTGAAAGCCAAGTCAAAAAGAATAAGGGAAGGATGTTTGTTAACGGTAAGTACGTACCTAAGTCTCACCCGCTACATAAACCCGGAAACTTTAAATCTCTGGATAGTGTTTGGTCGCACGAAGAAATAGAGAAAACTTCAGAAGGAGATGTTTACGCAATAACTAATCCTGCTTGGCCTCAATGGATTAAGGTGGGTAAGGCAAGCATGACATCAGATAGATGCAATGGCTACCAGACATCCTCACCATTTCGTGATTACTCAGTAATTGCTACAATTTCTTCTGACGATAGGCATGAACTTGAAAGGGAAATGCATAGAGTGTTTGACCACTTCTCAGAAGAAAGACTTAATGAGTGGTTTAAAATAGACAGAGTTACAGCAATTAAAATCTTTAACATGAAAGTACAGGAGAATTTAAATGAGGCGTAATGGCTTAACTAAGTACGATGCCCCACTCAAAATACAATACCAGTGGGGCTACGATGCCTTTATCAAAGGCCAAACAAGTGGAAAGAAGGGGAAACTTTTTGCACGGGATAGCAACATGGATACTAACACCATGCAGCATCGTGAATGGGAGCGTGGTTACAATGATGCCTACTACGCTAATCTGAAACAGGTACAGCACAATGAGCAAGCTAGAAAACGAAGTTAAGCAGTGGATGGAAGAAAGGTACAAAGACATGAATGTTAATGACTACCAAGATAAAGCTGTAGCCACAGCCATCTATCCTGAGACACACAAGATTACATATCCTGCATTGGGTATGGCAGGTGAGGCAGGAGAGGTTGCTAATAAGGTTAAGAAGATTATCAGGGATGGCAAGAAGAGCCTACCAGATGATTGGCAACAGCAACTAGCCTCTGAGATTGGAGATGTACTCTGGTACTGTGCTGCACTAGCACGAGACTTAGATATGTCACTAGCAACAATCATGGCGGCTAACCTTGACAAACTAAAAACCCGACAAGAGCAGGGTAAACTTGGCGGGTCAGGAGATAAACGATAAAAGAAAGGGGCTTAATTGCCCCTTTTTTATTTACTTTCTAATAGAGCCTAATGACTCATACTGTTTTGCTAAAGATGTAAGTCTTTCAAAGTCGTAAGGATTATCTTCCGTAACCTCACCATATAATTCAACATATCTTTTCATTGCTTTCTGTTGATACACTTCATTAATTTTATTGAAGGCTACACGCTGGAATGGGTCAAATCCATATCTCTCATCACCATACATTTTAGAGTTTAACTTAGCCAATTCTACTAAGTCACCACGGTAATCATCAATTACAGATTTAAGAAACAAAGCCTGTTCTGCACTAGGCATTTCCTTATATTCTTTATTAGCTAATATAACAGGCACAATGTATTCATCAGCGTATTCACCTAGTAAAGCGTTTACCAACTGGTCTGCTTCTGGTACACCTGTTCTTTGCGTTAATTTACGAGATGATATTTTAAGACGTGCCATTTCTTTCTCTAGTATATTCTTGCGTTGCTTAACAAGTATACCTTGAGTTTGACGAGTTATTGGTGTTATTCTTCTAAGTTTGTCACCACGGGTAGCGGTCTCATAAGGCTCTGGTGCTTTTACACCGTACTTTTCCTCAATAAGTTCTTGCATTCTAAAGTTACCGGGCAATCTAGCCATAGATTTATTTACAATCAACTCAGTCAAATTAGTAGATTTAGTTTGTCTTACTATTCTCTCATCGTCTGGTGCTAAGAAAGTGTTATACAAATCTTGTCCAGCAGTAAGAGGTATAGTATAGGTGCTAACAATATTAGCTAAAAATTCGCCACCTATTTTTTCTGCTTTTTCATCTATGCTTCCTTCACTAAATACATCGTTTAGTGCTGAGTCTAGTGCATAGATACCAAAACCTGCACGGAATTGTGTTCCCGATAGGGCTTGAATAGCATCTACTACAAAACTTCTGTCTCCTATTACAGGGTCTCCTTCATTCGCTCTACGAACCATATCTGCTATAAACAAAAACGGTGCGGCGGGAAAGAAAGGACGCATATCATAAGTAGAACCGTCATCCTTCTTATATTCCCACCAATTCTCACCTGCATTTTCACTGCCCCTGAAGGCATAGGCAGCTGCATACAAACCAGTTCCTACAACAGCTTTAGATACTTGTTCATAGTTATCTTCATTGCCTTTACCAACTAATTGTGTAAGCACTCTTTTGTTAGTAAAATACAAAGGTGAATATTCATAGGTAAATCGCATAGCGTTTGCGACAAATCTAGGGAAGGGTATTAATGATGTAGTAAGAAAAGGTGCTTTGTGTATGCCTTGCACTAAAGCTCTACCAAAAGCACTGTCAGGTGACTTCTGGTAAGTAAATGACAAGGCTTCATCTACAGCTTTATCAAGCATCTTCTGACCATCTTTAGTGCCAAAGACTTGTTTGAATCTACCTTCTTTAATAATAGTAGTCAGTATAAACTCATTAGCATCTATAGCACCTTCTTTACCTAATTTTTGTAGGACTTCATTTGTTTGCTGTGTAAAACTTTCATTCAGCTGCCTTTTAAGTGAACCAATAAATGCAGCACGTTTAAATACATTATCAGATGCAGTGTTTAAAGCATTTAGTTCCGTACTATACTGACGCAGTTTAGATAACTTAGTACCTTCTTGTGTAGCTTTTATACCGTCATCTAAGTCCTGTAACTGTCTATATAGCTGTGTAGCTTTGTTATGAAAGCCTAAATCAAACATGGTGCGAACTGCTTCGGCTTCTTTCTTATTAATTACACCATAAAGAACACCAAATATGTCTTCGTTTGGTGCGCCTTTAAGACCAACCTTACCTTTACCTGCTCCAACAGTTTGTAAAGCAGATGCGAAACCTCTATCAAAACCTTTTACTAATATATCAATTCCTACTCTACCTGCACCTGATACAGTATTACGTAATGTAGTAGCTGTCTGAGATGTCATAGAGGCAAGACGAACTTGGTCTAATGCACGAGGTAGTTGACCAAATCTTTTTAGTAGACTATCTGCTTGTGCATCCTCTAAGCCTCCAACGTCTTCTAATACTTTTCTTCCATCACCTGCTTCAATACGTTTATTTACTTTATTTACTTTTTCTATCTGTGTCTTAGATAGATTAAATATGTCAAGTCCTGCCACACCTTCTAGTCTTTGAAGAGCTTTACTAGCTTTACCTGCTTCAGCTAAAGACCTAGCTTGGGCATTAAACTCTGCCATAAACAGATTAGCAAAGTCATCACGAGTTAAATTATATTTTTTCATTATGTCATCAATGAAGTCTGAGTCTCTTATAACTCTAGCTACACCTTCAACAACACGTTCACCCGGTTTAAGTGTAACACCACCTTCTACCATTGCTTCTGTTACACCAGCAAGAATACGCTTAGTATGTTCAGGTGTCATAGCTACCATCTGAGAAGGTAGTATATCAATTCCTTCTTCTGTAACCTCTCTTACTGTTTCACCAGCAGCTACCATCTCAGGGTCTAAGGCTCTAAGGTTTTGTTTAATTGTTTTAACAAGCTCAGTATTTTTTTCTAATACTTTGTCTGCTTTTTTACCAGCCTCTACAATTATTTTAGATTCCGCATCAAGACCTTCTTCAACAAGTTCACCAGTATTTCTTTCAATAATCTTACTACTCTTACCTTTAAGTAATCCACCAGCTAGTGCAACAGGAGTAACCCCACTAATCCCAAAGGCTAGTGCGGTTTGTGCTAAACTTCTTTCATCTCGTAAGTCAGCAGCTATCTCTGTTCCCTGTGCGGCAACATCCTGCAAAGCACCTGCAGCACCTTCTACAGCAATAGTTGTGCGTATAGGTCTAGCCATAGCACCTGCTATAGTAGTACTAACTAACTTATTTTTTAACGGGCTTCTTAGTATCTGACCAATACCTAGTTTAGCCGCTTGTGTTGCCGCAACACCAGTACCTTTACCTATACCGGGAAGCAATAAGCCTACATAAGTGGACGGTGCAGTAAGTAAACCAGCACCATAGTCTCCAACAGTACTAAGAAATCCGTCTTCAAAAGCTGGCATCTCTTGAAAGTTCTGATATAATGCACGATAGTCTTCTAGCTTTTGCTGTGCAGAAACATTAACTTCACCATTTCGCATTGGTTCATCTGCGTCAGTAGCTAGACCTGACACATAGTTATAGTCACCACCAGCAGTAATCTCATTTACATTGAAAGAGCGAAAGTGTGCAATGTACTCTTCCATTGCTTCTTCATCAGTAACATTATCCATGCCTAAACGGTCTTTAACAAAGCGTTTAGCAGTAGCCATAATGTCAGGGTCTTGATTGGTACGTTTTATAGCGTTGACAGCTACAGTTTCTTCTGTGTCATTTTCATTTAATGCTTTAGAAATATTTTCATCGTCATCAAAAATGCTAACTGGCGTAGTTTTCGTAGGTTTAGTAGCTTCAGAAGTAGTTTTAACAGGCTCACTAGATAGCAGGTTTTGTACTTCTTCATCGTCATCAAATATACTCATATCTAATTCCTAGCCATCAAGCCACCTTTGGCTCGTCCACTACGTCCACGGTCGCCACGTTTTTGTACTACTACGTCAGGAGATAGTCTAACAGCAGATTCTGTCATTAGTTTGCTAACTAACTCTTTATTTTCAGGAGTGTTTTCTAAACCTAAACTTTCTCGTATTAAACGATTTACTTTAGACTTTTGACCTATTATTGTTTTTGAGAAAGTAGGATTGTGAAATCTATCTACAATAGCATCTACTTTAGAATTACGTTCTGTAGCTTCTGCTGAAACAATACCATCCTGTGACATATCTGTTTCTGCATCTGCTGCAGTAAAATCAATACCTCCTTCAGATAAAGATTTTAATTTATCTTTAAACGCTGGTCCATATACGGCATTTACCTCTGGGTCTTTTAGTAAATCTGCTGCAGTAAATCCTTTACTTATTTTATTAGCTACTAATTTTTCAGCACCTGATTCTGTGTCTGGGTAAGCTGATAGCATAGCATTTCGTTTATTATCAGAAACTACTACAGGTTCTTGTGAAGCTAGTGCAGCATCTGTTTGAGTTGTAGCTGATGTTGCTTCAGAGGTGTCAGTTGAAGTAGTAGGCGTAGCACTAACCGCCTCTGCGTCATCTAACATTCCAGAAAACCCTAAATTATTAGCAGCAATCCATGCTTCTGGATATTGACTAAATCCACCCGTGTCAGAAAGTCCAGATAAAACACGTTGAACAGCAACCTTACGTGTGGTTTGTGTAAGTGCTATACCATCATCATATATTTTTCTTTGTTCCGGTGTAAATGATTCATTATACATAGATGGAGTTTTTTTCAACAGTGCAGATAATTCATAGAACTGTTTAAATTCTGCAGGTGGCATTGATTTTGCTAAATCTGATTTAATAGCAGTATCCATTTGATTCATAAAATTAGTAACAGAACTAGGATTAATTTTTCCATCAGTAGGTATTAAACTAGCAATGCGTCTATTTTCCTTCAACGCAGTAAGCCTAGAAGCATACTCATCTGTACCTTCTGTCAGTCTACCAAACTTTACGTCATTAGCAAACTCATCTTCTTCCCTAGACACTATTGTTGAAAAAGTAGGCTCACTTTTAATATCTGCAATTTCTTGGATTATAGACCTGTAAGTTGCTAAATCTGGTTCTGGTTTATCCTTAGTTACCTTATTATATGCATCTGCAAGAGCAACAGAGGATTCCGCTTCCAATATAGCCATTCTATCGCCACTTGCGGTAGCTTCATTTAAAGCCTTGGTTCTATTAAGACCTGCAATTTTTTTGGAAGTTTGCTCTGCTATATCACCTGTTTGTTTTGCTAATTGTGTTTTTAGTACTGTAATTTGGTCATCAATACCACCATTCTTTAAAATAGCACTTTCAATGCCTGTAATCTTACCCTTATAAAATTCTACATTATCTGCATTTTTAGGGTCTACTAACTTATCATTGTAGAATTTAAGCTTCTGCTGTGTATCCATGCCATCTGCAGCAAATGATTCACTATCAAATGTATAAGATGGGATAATATTAACAGGTACAACTGTATCTGTATCTAACAATCCTCTAGCAGCCAAGTCTTGTTGTACTGTATCTTTAATACGCTTGGACATATCTACGTTAAAGCCTAGAGAACTTATAAGATTACCAGCACCAGCACTTGCTGCGTCAGCAGGTAGGTCATATGGCTTAGTCGCTTTTGGTTTGCCCAAGAAGTCAGCAGCAAATTGTTCTCTAGTAGGAACAACCTTCTTAGTATCTGTTGCTGTTGGTGGAGTAATCTCACCAGTAGAA
>Ga0208645_1001868_pt1 | contig 17596 bp, 14 predicted proteins | sample VirMetDEL_Sep_01_FD_184519 | JGI IMG/M metagenome (GOLD analysis project Ga0208645, IMG submission 184519) | Aqueous microbial communities from the Delaware River and Bay under freshwater to marine salinity gradient to study organic matter... | ecosystem: Environmental > Aquatic > Marine >... | reverse complement strand
CTAACGCCATCAGTCTCGACGCCAAAGGGCGCCTCGCGATGCCGAGTCGGTATCGTGACGAGCTCGTTGCGCGTTGCAGTGGCCAGCTCATCGTGACCATCGACGCCGTCGACCCCTGTCTTTGCGTTTATCCCCTGGCCGAGTGGGAGCTGATCGAAAACAAGTTGCGCGAGCTGGCTTCCTTTCGTGAAGAGAACCGCCGCCTGCAGCGCCTGTTGATCGGTAATGCCGTCGATCTCGAGCTGGATGCCAGTGGCCGCTTCCTGGTGCCGCCGCGCTTGCGCGAATACGCCAAGCTGGACAAGCGAGCGATGCTCGTCGGCCAGCTGAACAAGTTTCAACTCTGGGATGAAGATTCCTGGAATGCCGTAGCCGAAGCCGACCTCGCTGCCATCAAGCAGCCTGGAGCCCTTTCCGATGACCTGCGTGACCTGATCCTGTGACCATGACCGATAGCACCTTCCGCCATATCACCGTGCTGCTCGACGAGGCTGTCGAGGGGCTGGCTGTGCGCGGCGATGGTCGCTACATGGATGGCACCTTCGGGCGCGGTGGACATAGTCGACTCATCTTGCAGCAGCTCGGGCCAGACGGGCGGCTGCTGGGGTTCGACAAAGATCCCCTGGCGATAGCCACCGGGGAAGCATTGGCGGCCGAAGACGGCCGCTTTGTCGTTGTGCAGCGCAGTTTTGCGGAACTTGGCGAGGAAGCTGTTGTCCGCGGCATTTCTGGCCAGGTTTCCGGCATCCTGCTGGACCTTGGCGTGTCCTCGCCGCAGCTGGACGACCCGCAGCGCGGCTTCAGTTTCCTCAATGATGGCCCGCTGGACATGCGCATGAATCCGGATGTCGGCGTCAGTGCTGCTGACTGGATCGCCACGGCGGACGAGGATGAAATCGCGCGCGTGCTCAAGGATTACGGCGAGGAGCGTTTCGCCAAGCGCATGGCACGAGCCGTGGTGCAGCGCCGCGCCGAACAGCCGTTCACGCGCACTGCCGACCTGGCGAAAGTGCTGACCGATGCCAATCCAGCCTGGGAAAAGGGCAAGAATCCTGCGACCCGTGCCTTCCAGGGCATCCGTATTTACGTCAACAACGAGCTCGGCGATCTCGAGCGCGGCCTCGAAGCGGCGCTGGAGACTCTTGAGGTTGGCGGTCGTCTGGTGGTGATCAGCTTCCACTCGCTGGAAGACCGGATCGTCAAACAGTTCATGAAGCGTCAGGCCAAGGGCGAGGCGGACAAGCTGCCGCGCGACCTGCCGATCATTCCGAAGGCCTTCGAACCGCGTCTCAAGCTGATCGGCAAGCCGGTCTACGCTGGCGATGCCGAGCTCAAGGTCAACCCGCGCTCGCGTAGCGCGGTGATGCGCATCGCGGAGAAGTTGCGATGAGCCGCCGGCTGATCAAATCCATGCCCGGCGGCAGCTTCCTGATGCTGCTGCTGTTCGTCGCTATTCTGGTTTCGGCCGTGGCGGTGTCCTACAGCGCGCATTGGAATCGTCAACTGCTCAATGAGCTGTATGGCGAACTGAGCGTGCGTGACAAGGCGCAGGCCGAGTGGGGTCGACTGATTCTCGAACAGAGTACCTGGACTGCGCACAACCGCATTGAGGCGCTGGCCAGCGAACAGCTGAAAATGCATATCCCCGACCCTGCCGCCGTGCGCATGGTGCGTCCATGATCGGTCTTGAAGGCGCACTCTACCCCTGGCGTTTCCGCCTGGTGCTGGCGCTGCTGGCACTGATGGTCGGCGCCATCGCCTGGCGCATGCTCGACCTGCAGGTGCTCGACCATGATTTCCTCAAGGCGCATGGCGACGCCCGTAGCGTGCGGCATATCCCGATCCCGGCGCACCGTGGTCTGATCACCGACCGTAACGGCGAGCCACTGGCGGTCAGTACGCCGGTGACCACCTTGTGGGCCAACGGCAAGGAACTGCAGGCCGGTCGCGAGCAGTGGTCGGCCCTTGCGGCGGCTCTGGGCCAGGAGCCGAAGAGCTTTGCAGAGCGCCTGGAGCAGAACAAGGAACGCGAGTTCATGTATCTGGTGCGCGGCCTGACCCCGGAGAACGGTCAGCGTGTGCTGGATCTGAAAGTGCCGGGCGTCTACGCCATCGAAGAATTCCGTCGTTTTTACCCGGCGGGCGAAGTGGCTGCTCATGTCGTTGGCTTCACCGATATCGACGACCGTGGTCGCGAGGGCATGGAGCTGGCCTACGAAGACTGGCTGGCCGGTGTGCCTGGCAAGCGTCAGGTACTCAAGGATCGCCGCGGCAAGCTGATCAAGGATGTGCAGGTTGCGCAGAACGCCAAGGCCGGCAAGTCCTTGGCGTTGTCGATTGACCTGCGCCTGCAGTACCTGGCTCATCGTGAACTGCGCAATGCGCTGCTGGAAAACGATGCCAAGGCCGGTAGCCTGGTGATGGTCGACGTGAAAACCGGCGAAGTGCTGGCGATGGTCAACCATCCCACCTACAACCCCAACAACCGCCGCAACCTGACGCCGGCGGCCATGCGTAACCGCGCCATGATCGATGTGTTCGAGCCCGGCTCGACCATCAAGCCGCTGTCGATGGCTGCTGCCCTGGAAACCGGTCGCTGGAAGCCCAGCGATGTGGTGCAGGTCGGTAATGGCACGCTGCAGATCGGTCGCTATACCATTCGTGACGTGTCCCATACGCAGGGGTCAGCGCTGGATCTGACCGGTATTCTGATCAACTCCAGTAACGTCGGCATGAGCAAGGTCGCCTTCGATGTCGGCGGCGAGCAGTTGCATCAGGTATTCAGCAGTCTGGGCTTTGGCCGTGATACCGGGCTGGGCTTCCCGGGCGAGCGGGTCGGCAACCTGCCCAATCATCGCAAGTGGCGCGAGGCCGAAACGGCCACGCTGTCCTACGGCTACGGTCTCTCGGTAACCGCCGTGCAGCTGGCGCACGCCTATGCGGCGCTGGCCAATGGCGGCAGCATGACGCCGCTGTCGATGATTCGCGTGGATGAGAAGCCTGGTGCGATGCAGGTGGTTCCAGCCAACGTGGCCAAGACCGTGCAAGGCATGCTGCAGCAGGTTATCGAGGCGCCGCGTGGCGTGTTCCGCGCCCAGGTGCCGGGTTACCACGTCGCGGGCAAGAGCGGCACTGCGCGCAAGACCAATGCCGGGGCCAAAGGCTACCGGACCAACGCCTATCGTTCCCTGTTCGCTGGCTTCGCTCCGGCCCAGGACCCGCGCATTGCGCTGGTGGTGGTCATCGACGAGCCAGGCAAGGGCGCCTATTACGGCGGCCTGATTTCCGCGCCGGTGTTCAGCCGTGTGATGGCCGGCTCGTTGCGCTTGATGAATATCGCGCCAGACAATCTGCCGCCGCCCGAGCAGAAGATGGCTGCCGTCAGTCAGGGAGAGCGTAACTGATGCCCATGTCGCTCAATCAATTGCTGCCCGCTGCCGAAGGCGGTGTGCTGATTCGTGAGTTGACCCTCGACAGCCGCAAGGTGCGTCCGGGGGATCTGTTCCTGGCCGTGCCTGGCACTCTGCAGGACGGCCGCGTGCATATCGCCGACGCCATCGCCCGCGGTGCGGCGGCGGTCGCCTTCGAGGCCCAGGACGCTCCGCCCATGCACGCAGAGAGTGCCGTGCTGGTTCCGGTAAAAGGTCTGGCCAAGCAGCTTTCCGCCATTGCCGGGCGTTTCTATGGTGAGCCGAGCCGCGCTCTGCATCTGGTCGGGATCACTGGCACCAATGGCAAGACCAGCGTCAGCCAGCTACTGGCGCAGGCGCTGGATCTGCTCGGCCAGCCTTGCGGCATCGTTGGCACGCTGGGCAACGGTTTCCACGGCGCGCTGGAACAGGGCAAGCACACCACGCCCGATCCGGTTGGCGTGCAGGCGACCCTGGCCTCGCTCAAGCAGGCCGGTGCCCGTGCAGTGGCCATGGAGGTTTCTTCCCATGGTCTGGACCAGGGCCGTGTCGCGGCGCTGGAATTCGATATTGCGGTGTTCACCAACCTGTCGCGTGATCACCTCGACTACCACGGCAGCATGGAAGCCTATGGTGCGGCCAAGGCCAAGCTGTTCGCCTGGCCGAATCTGCGCTGCCGGGTGATCAACCTCGATGACGCCTTCGGTCGTGAGCTGGCCGCGCAGGGGCATGAGTCGCGCCTGATCGGTTACAGCCTGAACGACGCCAGCGCCTTCCTTTATTGCAGCGAAGCGCACTTCGACGATCACGGCGTGCGTGCACGCCTGGTCACGCCGCGTGGCGAAGGCATGCTGCGCAGCAATCTGCTCGGCCGCTTCAACCTCAGCAACCTGCTGGCGGTGGTCGGTGCGCTGCTGGGGCTTGACTACGGCCTCGACGAGATTCTCAAGGTGCTGCCACAACTGCAGGGGCCGGCTGGCCGCATGCAGCGCCTCGGTGGCGGCGACAAGCCGCTGTTGGTGGTCGATTACGCACACACCCCGGATGCGCTGGAGAAAGTTCTCGAAGCCATGCGCCCGCACGTCGAAGGGCGTCTGCTTTGCCTGTTCGGTTGCGGCGGCGACCGTGATCGCGGCAAGCGCCCGCTGATGGCAGCGGTAGCCGAGCGCCTGGCCGATGCGGTGTGGGTCACCGATGACAACCCTCGCAGCGAGGCGCCGGAGCAGATCGTTGCCGATATCCGCGCTGGCTTCGCAGCGCCGGAGCAGGTGCAGTTCATTCATGGCCGTGGCGATGCCATCGCGCGGCTGGTCGCCCAGGCCGAGGCCGCCGACGTGCTGGTGCTGGCTGGCAAGGGGCATGAGGATTACCAGGAAATCATGGGTGTGCGTCAGCCGTTCTCCGACCTGATCGAAGCGAACAAGGCCCTGGCGGCCTGGGAGGCGGCTCATGCTTAAGCCCTGGTTGCTCAGCGACGTAGCCGCTGACCTGAACGCCCGCGTGATTGGCGCCGATGTGGCGTTCTCCGCCGTGGGCAGCGACAGCCGCACTATCGCCGCGGGCCAGTTGTTCGTGGCGCTGACCGGGCCGCGTTTCGACGGTCATGACTACCTGGCCGAGGTCGCCGCCAAGGGCGCCGTAGCGGCGCTGGTCGAGCGCGAAGTGGCGAATGCGCCGCTGCCGCAGTTGCTGGTGGCCGACACCCGCATGGCGCTTGGTCAGCTGGGCGCACTGAATCGCCAGGCCTTCAGCGGCCCGCTGGCTGCCGTGACCGGCTCCAGCGGCAAGACCAGCGTCAAGGAAATGCTTGCCGCGATCCTGCGCGCCGGTTTGAACGGCGCGGTACTGGCCACCCGTGGCAACCTCAACAACGATCTCGGTGCGCCACTGACTTTGCTGGAACTGGCGCCGGAGCATCGCGCCGGGGTGATCGAGCTGGGGGCCAACCATGTTGGCGAGATCGCCTATACCGTCAGCCTGACCCGGCCGCAGGTGGCGATCATCACCAATGCCGGTAACGCCCACGTCGGTGAGTTCGGTGGTCCGGAAAAGATCGTCGAGGCCAAGGGCGAGATTCTCGAGGGACTGCCGCATGAAGGTGTGGCCGTGCTCAATCTGGATGACAAAGCCTTCGTCACCTGGCAGCGCCGTGTTGCTGGGCGCAAGGTGAGCAGCTTCGCCCTGCGCGATACCCGCGCTGACTTCCATGGCAGCGATCTGGCTCGCGACGAGCGCGGCTGTCAGGGCTTCACCCTGCGCAGCCCGATGGGTAGCGCGCGCATTCAGCTCAATCTGCTGGGCGAACACAACGTGGCCAATGCACTGGCTGCCTGCGCGGCGGCTCATGCGCTGGGCATGCCGTTGGTCGCCATGGTGCAGGGGCTGGAAAACCTGCAGCCGGTCAAGGGCCGCGCCGTAGCGCAGCTGACGGGCAATGGCGTGCGGGTCATCGATGACAGTTACAACGCCAACCCCGTGTCCATGTGTGCGGCGGTGGATATACTCGCCGGCTTCTCCGGTCGCACCGTTCTGGTGCTGGGGGACATGGGCGAGCTGGGCGAATGGGCCGAACAGGGCCACCGTGATGTCGGCCGCCACGCGGCAGGCAAGGTGGACGCGCTGTATGCCGTTGGCCCGCTTATGCAGCATGCGGTCGAGGAGTTCGGCTCAAAAGGCCGTCACTTTGCCGACCAGGCCGAGCTGATCGAAGCGCTTCGCGCCGAGCAGGCCGGCAGCACACTACTAATCAAGGGTTCACGCAGCGCTGCCATGGACAAGGTCGTGGCGGCGCTGTGCGGCGTATCTGGGGAGAAACACTAAATGCTGCTGCTGCTGGCGGAGTACCTGCAACAGTTCCACAAGGGCTTCGCGGTCTTTCAGTACCTGACCCTGCGCGGCATCCTCGGCGTGCTCACCGCCCTGGCGTTGTCGCTGTGGCTCGGGCCGTGGATGATCCGCACCCTGCAGATACGTCAGATCGGCCAGTCCGTGCGCAGCGATGGTCCGCAGTCGCACCTGTCGAAGAAAGGCACGCCGACCATGGGCGGTGCGCTGATTCTCACCGCCATCGCCGTCAGCACCCTGCTCTGGGCCGACCTGTCCAATCGTTACGTCTGGGTGGTGCTGGCCGTGACCTTGGCATTCGGCGCGATCGGCTGGGTCGATGACTACCGCAAGGTGATCGAGAAGAATTCGCGTGGTCTGCCGAGCCGCTGGAAGTACTTCTGGCAGTCGGTATTCGGTCTGGGCGCCGCCTTCTTCCTTTATATGACCGCGCAAAGCCCGGTGGAGACCACCCTGATCCTGCCGTTGCTCAAGGACGTGAGCATCCCGCTGGGCATCGGCTTCGTGGTGCTGACCTACTTCGTCATCGTCGGCTCGAGCAACGCGGTCAACCTCACCGACGGCCTCGACGGTCTGGCCATTCTGCCGACCGTGATGGTCGGGGGGGCGCTGGGCATCTTCTGCTACCTCTCGGGTAACGTGAATTTCGCCGAATACCTGCTGATCCCCTACGTGCCGGGCGCCGGTGAGCTGATCGTGTTCTGCGCCGCGCTGGTCGGTGCCGGCCTGGGCTTTCTCTGGTTCAACACCTATCCGGCGCAGGTATTCATGGGGGATGTCGGCGCGCTGGCGCTGGGCGCCGCGCTGGGCACCATCGCGGTGATCGTCCGTCAGGAAATCGTGCTGTTCATCATGGGCGGCGTCTTCGTCATGGAAACCCTGTCGGTGATCATCCAGGTCGCCAGCTTCAAGCTGACCGGCAAGCGCGTGTTCCGCATGGCGCCGATCCACCACCACTTCGAACTCAAGGGCTGGCCCGAGCCGCGCGTGATCGTCCGCTTCTGGATCATCACCGTGATTCTCGTGTTGATCGGCCTTGCCACTCTGAAACTGAGGTAATTGCGCGTGTCGTTGATCGCTTCCGACCAGTTCCGCATCGTTGTCGGCCTCGGCAAGAGCGGCATGTCCCTGGTGCGCTTTTTGGCGCGCCAGGGCGTGCGCTTTGCCGTGGCCGATACGCGCGCGAACCCGCCGGAGCTGGAGACGCTGGCGCGCGAATACCCGCAGGTGGAAGTGCGCTGCGGCGAACTGGACGTGGATTTCCTCTGCCGCGCCTCGGAGCTGTATGTGAGTCCTGGCCTGGCCGTGGCCACGCCGGCGCTGGCTGAAGCCGCTGCGCGCGGGGTGAAGCTGTCCGGTGATATCGACCTGTTCGCCCGCCATGCCAAGGCGCCGATCATTGCCATTACCGGCTCCAACGCCAAGAGCACCGTCACCACCCTGGTGGGTGAGATGGCCGCAGCGGCCGGCAAACGCGTCGCCGTCGGTGGCAACCTCGGTACGCCAGCGCTGGACCTGTTGGCCGACGATGTCGAGCTGTACGTGTTGGAGCTGTCCAGCTTCCAGCTGGAAACCACTGATCAGCTCAACGCTGAAGTGGCTACCTGCCTGAACATCAGCGAAGACCACATGGACCGCTACAGCGGCCTGCCGGCCTATCACTTGGCCAAACACCGGATCTTCCGCGGCGCTCGTCAGGTGGTGATCAACCGTGATGACGCACTGTCGCGTCCGCTGATCGCCGACCAGGTGACCAGCTGGGAGTTCGGCCTGGGCAAACCTGATTTCAAGCGCTTCGGCCTGCTCGACGAGAACGCTGAGAAGTCCCTGGCGTTTCGCTTCGAGGCATTACTGCCGGTGAGCGAGCTGAAGATTCGCGGTGCGCACAACCAGTCCAACGCCCTGGCGGCGCTGGCGCTCGGTCACGCCGTCGGCCTGCCGATGGAGGCCATGCTCGCCACCCTGCGTCAGTTCGCTGGTTTGCCGCATCGCTGCCAGTGGGTCGGCGAGCGCGCCGGCGTGAACTATTACGATGATTCCAAGGCCACCAACGTCGGTGCCGCGCTGGCCGCCATCGAAGGCCTCGGCGCGGATATCGCCGGCAAGCTGGTGCTGATCGCCGGCGGCGATGGCAAGGGCGCCGACTTTTCTGCATTGAAAGCTCCGGTCGCACGATTCTGCGGCGCCGTGGTGCTGCTCGGTCGAGATGCCGAGCGCCTGGCCGAGGCTCTGGGCGATGCCGCGCCGCTGGTGCGGGTGGCAACGCTCGATGAAGCCGTGCAGCGTTGCAGCGAACTGGCCGAGAGCGGTGATGTCGTCCTGTTGTCGCCAGCGTGCGCCAGTCTCGACATGTTCAAGAACTTCGAAGAACGCGGGCGCCTGTTCGCCCAGGCTGTGGGAGGGCTGAACTGATGCTGGCCTTCTTGCGCGTTCGCCCCTCGCCGTTGTTCGGTCGCGGCCTGGATCTCGACTTCCCGATGCTCGCTGGCTGCCTGGGCCTGCTCGGTCTGGGGCTGGTGATGATCACCTCGGCGTCGTCGGAAGTGGCTGCGGCGCTGTCCGGCAATCCGCTGTATCACATGATCCGCCATCTGATTTACCTGGTCATCGGTCTGGGCGCAGCCGGCGTGGTGCTGATGATTCCGATGAGCTTCTGGCAGCGCTACGGCTGGATCCTGTTGCTGGCGGCCATCGGTTTGCTGGTGCTGGTGCTGATTCCCGGTATTGGCCGCGAGGTCAACGGTGCGCGGCGCTGGATCGGCTTCGGCGCCTTCAACGTACAGCCATCGGAGATCGCCAAGGTCTTCGTGGTGGTTTATCTGGCTGGCTACCTGGTGCGTCGCCAGGAAGAAGTGCGCGAGAGCTGGATGGGCTTCTTCAAGCCGTTCGTGGTGTTGCTGCCAATGGCCGGCCTGCTGCTGCTCGAACCGGACTTCGGTGCCACCGTGGTGATGATGGGCTCGGCCATGGCCATGCTGTTCCTCGGTGGCGTTGGCATGCTGCGCTTCGGCCTGATGGTGGCGCTGGCAGTCGGTGCGGTGTTCGTGCTGGTGCAGACCCAGGAGTATCGCCTGCAGCGTCTGATCACCTTCACCGACCCCTGGGCCGACCAGTACGGTTCCGGCTACCAGCTGACCCAGGCGTTGATCGCCTTCGGCCGTGGCGAATGGTTCGGCGTTGGCCTGGGCAACAGCATCCAGAAGCAGTTCTACCTGCCCGAGGCGCACACCGACTTCGTCTTCTCGGTATTGGCCGAGGAGCTGGGCCTGGTCGGCTCGCTGGCGACCCTGGCGCTGTTCGTGTTCGTCTGCGTGCGCGGCCTGTACATCGGTTTGTGGGCCGAGAAGGCCAAGCAGTACTTCTCCGCCTACGTGGCGTACGGGCTGTCGTTCCTGTGGATCGGCCAGTTCTTGATCAATATCGGCGTGAACACCGGCCTGCTGCCGACCAAGGGCCTGACCTTGCCGTTCCTCAGCTATGGCGGTTCGTCGCTGGTGATCTGCTGCGTCAGTCTGGCAGTGCTGCTGCGTATCGAGTGGGAGCAGCGCAACGTCTTGGGCAACGAGGACATCGAGTTCAGCGAAGACGACTTCGTCGAGCCGAGCGAGGAGGTCGCCCATGCGCGGTAACGTCCTGATCATGGCGGGCGGCACTGGCGGGCACGTGTTCCCGGCGCTGGCCTGCGCGCGTGAATTCCAGGCGCGCGGTTACAGCGTGCACTGGCTGGGGACGCCGCGTGGCATCGAGAACGAGCTGGTGCCGCAGGCCGGCTTGCCTCTGCACCTGATCAACGTCAGCGGTCTGCGCGGCAAGAGCAAGCTGTCGCTGCTCAAGGCGCCGTTCCAGCTGCTGCGTTCGCTGCTGCAGGCGCGCCGCATCATGCGTGAGCTGCAGCCGGTCTGTGTGCTCGGCATGGGCGGTTACGTCACTGGTCCGGGCGGGTTGGCTGCTCACCTGGCGGGTGTGCCGCTGGTGATCCATGAGCAGAACGCCGTCGCCGGCACCGCCAATCGCCTGTTGTCGCGTATCGCCGCGCGCATCTGCGAGGCCTTCCCGAACACCTTCGCCGCGTCCGACAAGCGGCGCACTACCGGTAACCCGGTGCGTGAGGAGTTGTTCCTGGAAACGCCGCGCGAACCGCTGGTTGGCCGCAAGCCGAAATTGCTGGTGCTGGGCGGCAGCCTGGGAGCCGAGCCGCTGAACAAATTGCTTCCGGCCGCGCTGGGGAAAATCCCTGCCGATGTACGTCCGCAGGTGTTTCACCAAGCCGGTAAACAACATGCCGAAATCACTGCGGAGCGTTATCGCGATGTCGCGGTCGAAGCCGAGGTCGCGCCCTTCATCAAGGACATGGCGCGTGCTTATGGCTGGGCCGATCTGGTGGTTTGCCGCGCTGGCGCGCTGACTGTCAGCGAACTGGCCGCAGCGGGTCTGCCATCGTTTCTCGTGCCGTTGCCGCACGCGATCGACGACCACCAGAGCCGTAATGCCGAATATCTGGCGAAGGAGGGCGCAGCTGTCCTTCTTGCACAACATGCCACTGACGCGGACACGCTTGCCGCGCAGCTCACCGAGGTTCTGATGCACCTGGAAAAACTCAATGTCATGGGCGCCACCGCGCGTCGCCTGGCCAAGCCCGATGCAACCCGCACGGTGGTCGACATCTGCCAGGAGGTGGTGCGTGGCTAAGTCTCCTGCTGCGGTCAAGGCTGAAGTGCGGCGCATGCGCCGTATCCGCCGTATCCACTTCGTCGGTATCGGCGGTGTGGGCATGTGCGGTATCGCCGAGGTACTGCTGAACCTGGGTTACGAAGTCTCCGGCTCCGACCTCAAGGCCTCGGCCGTGACCGAGCGCCTGAAGAGCTTCGGCGCGCAGATCTTCATCGGCCACGCGGCCGAGAATGCCGAGAATGCCGACGTGCTGGTGGTCTCCAGTGCGGTCAACACCAGCAACCCGGAAGTCGCCACCGCACTGGAACGCCGTATTCCGGTGGTGCCGCGCGCCGAGATGCTCGCCGAGCTGATGCGCTACCGCCACGGCATCGCCGTTGCCGGCACTCACGGCAAAACCACCACCACCAGCCTGCTGGCCTCGGTATTCGCCGCCGGCGGTCTCGATCCGACCTTCGTCATCGGCGGTCGCCTGAATGCCGCCGGCACCAATGCCCAGCTTGGCTCCAGCCGCTTCCTGATTGCCGAAGCCGACGAGAGTGACGCCAGCTTCCTGCATCTGCAGCCGATGGTTTCGGTGGTCACCAATATCGACGCCGACCATATGAGCACCTACGGCGGCGACTTCAACAAGCTGAAGAAGACCTTCGTCGAATTCCTGCACAATTTGCCTTTCTACGGCCTGGCCGTGCTCTGCGTGGACGACCCGGTGGTGCGCGAGCTGCTGCCGCAGGTAGGCCGGCCGACCATGACCTACGGTTTTGCCGAAGACGCCGACGTGCGTGCGATCAACGTTCGCCAGGAAGGCATGCGTACCCATTTCACTGTGCTGCGCCCTGACTGCGAGCCGCTGGATGTGTCGGTGAACATGCCGGGCAATCACAACGTACTCAACGCGCTGGCGACCATCGCCATCGCCACCGACGAAGGCATCGATGACACTGCCATCGTCGCCGGTCTGTCGGGCTTCCAGGGCGTTGGCCGGCGCTTCCAGGTGTATGGCGAGCTGCCGGTGGACGGTGGCAGCGTGATGCTGGTCGACGACTACGGTCACCACCCGCGCGAAGTCGCCGCTGTGGTCAAGGCTGTGCGCGGTGGCTGGCCGGAGCGTCGTCTGGTGATGGTCTACCAGCCGCACCGCTACAGCCGCACCCGTGATCTGTATGACGACTTCGTGCAGGTGCTCGGTGAGGCCAATGTGCTGCTGCTGGTGGAGGTCTACCCGGCCGGTGAAGAACCGATTCCGGGTGCCGACAGCCGTCAGCTGTGCCACAGCATCCGTCAACGCGGCCAGCTCGATCCGATCTATGTCGAACGGGGTGTCGACCTGGCGCCGCTGCTGCGACCGCTGCTGCGTGCCGGTGACATTCTGCTGTGCCAGGGTGCGGGCGATATCGGCTCGGTGGCGCCGCAACTGATCAAGCACCCGCTGTTCGTGGGGGAGTCGAAATGAGTTTGCACAGTACCCTCGATCCCAAAGCCTTCGGTCGCGTCGCCGTGCTGTTCGGCGGCAAGAGTGCCGAGCGCGAAGTGTCGCTGAAATCCGGCAATGCCGTGCTCGGCGCCCTGCAGGCTGCGGGTGTTGACGCCTTCGGCATCGACGTCGGTGACGATTTCCTGGCTCGTTTGAACAGCGAGAAGATCGACCGCGCCTTTATCGTGCTGCACGGCCGCGGTGGCGAGGATGGCTCCATGCAGGGCCTGCTCGAATGCGCCGGCATTCCTTACACCGGCAGCGGCATCCTCGCCTCTGCACTGGCCATGGACAAGCTGCGCACCAAGCAGGTCTGGCACAGCCTCGGCCTGCCGACGCCGCGTCACGCCGTGCTGACTTCGCAGGCCGACTGCGAGACTGCAGCCACTGAGCTGGGCTTCCCGCTGATCGTCAAACCGGCCCATGAAGGTTCCAGCATCGGCATGGCCAAGGTGGAAAACGTCGAGGCGCTGATCGCTGCCTGGCAGGACGCCGCACGCTACGACAGCCAGGTGCTGGTCGAGCAGTGGATCGCCGGCCCCGAATACACCATCGCCGTGCTGCGTGGCGAAGTGCTGCCGCCCATTGGGCTCGGCACCCCGCACACCTTTTACGACTACGACGCCAAGTACCTGGCCGATGACACCCAGTACCGCATTCCCTGCGGCCTGTCTGCTGACAAGGAAGCCGAGCTGAAGACCCTGACTGCACGCGCCTGCGAGGCCGTGGGCACCCAGGGTTGGGCGCGCGCCGATGTGATGCAGGATGCCAGCGGCCAGTTCTGGTTGCTGGAAGTGAACACCGTACCGGGCATGACCGATCACAGCCTGGTACCGATGGCCGCGCGTGCTGCCGGTCTGGATTTCCAGCAACTGGTGCTGGCGATCCTGGCTGACAGCGTCGAGGCGAGGGGTTAAGCGATGAGCATCGCGCTTCGTCATCAGGACTCGCTGAGGGCTCCGCAACGCGGCAAGCCCGCGCCGCGTGGCGCCAGCCGTCTGGTGGCCAAGGAGCCGATGCGCCTGCGCCTGCCCAAGGCGGATTTCTCCTGGGTCGGTCGCTTGCTCTGGCCGCTGCTGCTGGTCGGTCTGGGCTTTGCCGCCTACGAAGGCGCGCAGCGTCTGTTGCCTTACGCCGATCGCCCGATTGCGCGCATCAGCGTGCAGGGGGATCTGGCTTACGTCAGTCAGCAGGCGGTGCAGCGGCGGATCGCCCCATTTATCGAGGCGAGCTTCTTCAGCGTCGATCTGCGCGGCATGCGCGAAGAGCTGGAGCTCATGCCCTGGATCGCTCACGCCGAAGTGCGTCGCGTCTGGCCGGACCAGATCGACGTGAGCCTGGAAGAACAGCTGCCCATCGCCCGTTGGGGTGACGAGGCTCTGCTCAACAACCAGGGTCAGGCCTTTGCGCCGCAGGAGGTCGACAACTACCAGCATCTGCCGCAGCTGTCCGGTCCCAAGCGTGCGCAGCCCAAGGTGATGCAGCAATACCAGATGCTCAGCCAGTTGCTGCGGCCGATGGGTTTTACCGTGGTCGGCCTGGAGTTGCGTGAGCGCGGCAGCTGGTTCCTCTCGGCGACCGAGAATGCCAGCGGCCAGCGCATCGACATCCTGCTGGGGCGTGATCACGTGGTGGAAAAAATGCGTCGGTTCGCCGCGATCTACGAGCGGGAACTGAAAGAACAGAGCGCGAATATCGCGCGCATCGACCTGCGTTATGCCAACGGCCTGGCCGTGGGCTGGCGTGAGCCGGTGGAGCCGGCTGCGGCCGAGCAGAAAGTGAATTGAGAAGAGGCAGGATGAAATGAGTAGCGCGCAGAGCGGCAAGATGATCGTTGGCCTGGACATCGGCACCTCCAAGGTGGTGGCGCTGGTGGGCGAGGTGACGGCCGACGGCCAGCTGGAAATCGTCGGCATCGGCACCCATCCGTCGCGCGGGCTGAAGAAGGGCGTGGTGGTCAATATCGAGTCGACCGTGGCGTCGATTCAGCGCGCCGTGGAAGAGGCGCAGCTGATGGCCGGTTGCCGTATCCACTCGGCGTTCGTCGGCGTGGCCGGCAATCACATCCGCAGCCTGAACAGCCATGGCATCGTCGCCATTCGTGACCGCGAAGTGAGCCCGGCCGATATCGAGCGCGTGCTCGATGCCGCGCAGGCTGTGGCCATTCCGGCGGATCAACGGGTGTTGCACACCCTGGCGCAGGATTACGTGATCGACAACCAGGAAGGTGTACGCGAGCCGCTGGGCATGTCTGGCGTGCGCCTGGAGGCCAAGGTGCACGTGGTCACCTGCGCGGTGAACGCCGCGCAGAACATCGAAAAATGCGTTCGCCGCTGCGGTCTGGAAGTCGACGACATCATCCTCGAGCAGCTTGCATCCGCGTACTCGGTGCTGACCGAAGACGAGAAGGAATTGGGCGTGTGCCTGGTGGACATCGGCGGTGGCACCACCGATATCGCCATCTTCACCGAGGGTGCGATTCGTCACACCGCGGTGATCCCGATTGCCGGTGACCAGGTTACCAACGACATCGCCATGGCCCTGCGCACGCCGACCCAGTACGCCGAGGAAATCAAGATCCGCTACGCCTGTGCCCTGGCCAAGCTGGCCGGTGCCGGCGAAACCATCAAGGTACCGAGCGTCGGTGATCGCCCGCCGCGCGACCTGTCGCGCCAGTCGCTGGCCGAAGTGGTCGAGCCGCGCTACGACGAGTTGTTCACTCTGGTGCAGGCCGAACTGCGCCGCAGTGGCTACGAAGACCTGATTCCTGCCGGCATCGTCATGACCGGCGGTACGGCGAAGATGGAAGGTGCGGTCGAGCTGGCCGAGGAAATCTTCCATATGCCGGTACGTCTCGGCGTGCCGCATAGCGTCAAGGGCATGGCTGACGTCGTGCGCAACCCGATTTATTCCACCGGTGTGGGCTTGCTGTTGTACGGGCTGCAGAAGCAGAACGACGGCATTTCCATGTCGGTGGGCAGTCCTTATCAGGACGAGAGCAAAACCCCGGTACTCGAACGCATCAAGCGTTGGGTGCAAGGCAATTTCTAAATTTGCAGTAGGCGTTACAACTAGAAAGGAAGGAGAGGGATCATGTTCGAACTAGTAGATAACATTCCGCAAAGCGCGGTCATCAAGGTAATCGGTGTCGGTGGTGGCGGCGGCAACGCAGTCAATCACATGGCGGTCAGCAACATTGAAGGCGTCGAGTTCATCTGCGCCAACACCGATGCGCAGGCGCTGAAGAACATCGGCGCACGTACCGTGCTGCAGCTCGGCCCAGGCGTGACCAAGGGCCTGGGCGCTGGCGCCAATCCGGAAGTCGGTCGTCAGGCCGCGCTGGAAGATCGCGAGCGCATCGCTGAAGTGCTGGCCGGCACCGACATGGTGTTCATCACCACCGGCATGGGCGGTGGTACCGGTACCGGTGCCGCACCGGTCATCGCCGAAGTGGCCAAGGAGCTGGGCATCCTGACCGTGGCCGTGGTCACTCGCCCGTTCCCGTTCGAAGGCAAGAAGCGCATGGTCATCGCCGATGAGGGCATCCGCGCGCTGTCCGAGAGCGTCGACTCGCTGATCACCATTCCCAACGAAAAACTGCTGACCATCCTCGGCAAGGATGCCAGCCTGCTGTCCGCCTTCGCCAAGGCTGACGACGTGCTGGCCGGTGCCGTGCGCGGTATCTCCGACATCATCAAGCGTCCGGGCATGATCAACGTCGACTTCGCCGACGTGAAAACCGTGATGAGCGAAATGGGCATGGCGATGATGGGCACTGGCTGCGCCAGCGGTCCGAACCGTGCGCGTGAAGCCACCGAGGCGGCCATCCGCAATCCGCTGCTCGAAGACGTCAACCTGCAGGGCGCCCGTGGCATCCTGGTGAACATCACTGCCGGTCCAGACCTGTCTCTGGGTGAGTACTCCGACGTGGGTAACATCATCGAGCAGTTCGCCTCCGAGCACGCCACCGTCAAGGTCGGCACCGTGATCGACGCCGACATGCGCGACGAACTGCACGTGACTGTCGTCGCCACCGGTCTCGGCGCGCGCATGGAGAAACCGGTCAAGGTGGTCGACAACACCGTTCAGGTCGCCGTCAGCCAGCCAGTTGCCCAGCAGCCTGCCGCGCAGCCGCGCAGCGAGCAGTCGGTCAACTACAAGGACTACGAGCGTCCGACCGTACAGCGCCAGAGCCACAGCGGCGCGGCCACTGCAGCCAAGCTCAATACCCAGGACGATCTCGATTACCTGGATATTCCGGCTTTCCTGCGTCGTCAGGCCGATTGATGGAATGTATCAGGAGTATATGGGTGATTGGTGTTCAGCAAAGGTCGGTTCTGCTATCATTCCCGACCATTGTTGAAAACAATTCGCAACTAGCGATATAGCGGCCAAGCCATGATCAGACAACGCACCCTGAAGAACATCATCCGTGCCACCGGCGTTGGCCTGCATTCGGGGGAAAAGGTTTACCTGACCCTGAAGCCGGCTCCGGTGGACACTGGTATCGTGTTTCGTCGTACCGATCTCGACCCTGTCGTGGAAATCCGCGCCTCGGCCGGGAATGTCGGTGAAACCACCATGTCGACTACGTTGATCAATGGTGATGTCAAGGTGGACACGGTAGAGCATCTGCTTTCGGCCATGGCAGGCCTGGGCATCGATAACGCCTACGTCGAGCTCTCCGCGTCCGAAGTGCCGATCATGGATGGCAGTGCCGGTCCCTTCGTATTCCTGATTCAATCCGCTGGCCTGCAGGAGCAGGACGCGCCGAAGAAGTTCATCCGCATCCTGCGTGAGGTGACCGTGGAGGAGGGCGACAAGCGCGCCACCTTCGTGCCTTTCGACGGTTTCAAGGTGAGCTTCGAGATCGACTTCGATCACCCCGTGTTCCGCAATCGCACGCAGAGCGCCAGTGTGGATTTCTCCAGCACGTCTTTCGTCAAGGAAGTCAGCCGGGCCCGCACCTTCGGCTTCATGCGTGACATCGAGTTCCTGCGTTCGCAGAACCTGGCGCTTGGTGGCAGTGTGGAAAACGCCATCGTGGTCGACGAATATCGCGTGCTTAATGAAGACGGCCTGCGTTACGAGGACGAATTCGTCAAACACAAGATTCTCGATGCCATCGGCGACCTGTACCTGCTGGGTAACAGCCTGATCGGCGAGTTCAAGGGCTTCAAGTCGGGTCACGCACTGA
>Ga0208645_1001867_pt1 | contig 17602 bp, 34 predicted proteins | sample VirMetDEL_Sep_01_FD_184519 | JGI IMG/M metagenome (GOLD analysis project Ga0208645, IMG submission 184519) | Aqueous microbial communities from the Delaware River and Bay under freshwater to marine salinity gradient to study organic matter... | ecosystem: Environmental > Aquatic > Marine >... | reverse complement strand
TATCACTTAACAAAGATGGTGGCGACACTGTGGCGTTATCTTTCAAAGACGCTGACAAATGGGCTAAAAATACCATTAATTACAAAGAGAACGCTGAAACCTCATCAGCTTTAGAATTAGCCATTGCAAAGGTTATAGCTGAATTGGATAAATGCTACGATCAAAATGGATTAATTGATTTACCTAACGCAAAATGTAGGTCAAAAATTGACGTACTATTCAATAAAGTTAGGGATTTCAAAGCTGAATTAAATGCTCAAGTTATTCCTTCTAAAGATGAGATGACAGCTAAAAACATTAACTTTAGTAATCCAAATGTATCTAAAGCTGTAAATCAATAACAGCTTAAAACCTAACTAACTTCAAAAGCCCTGATTTTTCAGGGCTTTTTTTTTGTCTAAAATTTATAGCTATAATTTTTTTTATTTTTTTTTCAAAACTACGGTCATCGAATACGAAAAGGAAAAGAAAAAGGTTGATTTTTGGTTACTTCTGTAACTACGGTCACGTTCAGGCAAGAAAAAGAAAAGGCTTTACGTTATCTGATATAGGGGAGTTAGATTATATAGACAGATTGTCGCATCAAATGATTTGTCGTATACCCTTTTGTTTGATATACTAACAGTAATAAGGAGATAACTATGTATGACTTTACTATCATAGCTAAAGAGCATGGTCGCAGGGAATACCTTGTGAAGCCAAACAACAAACAGGCATGGTCTTGGTTGTCTAACAATGTAGACAGCAATCATGTCCACTACTACAACGATACTACTGTGTCAATCAGGCGTAGTGTTATCAATAATCTGTATTGTACTTTGATGAACAATAACTTCAAGGTGTCAATACTCAGTGTTGTGTCACTCTCATGATTAACTTTGTGTACAAGGATAAACGAGCCTTTATCAAGGTACAAAATATCTTTGAGATTGAACTATCAGAAACAGATGTTAAGCGTTTACTCGGTCAATTAGATCATATCAATTATGAACAATGGTTAAGAGGATTGCGTAAACAATTTCCACAAGGAGTAAAAAATGGCAAATAAATACTATATCGTAGATAAGTACGTACACCATGATGCCTTTGGTGCTGACTCGCACAATGTTATCATTGAGGTGACGAAATCAGGTGGCTATAAGTTCGCTAACTTTGTAGACGAACTCAAGACACTAGAAGAAGCAAAACAAAAGTACCCTAAAGCTGAGCATATCAAAGGTGAACACGATAAATCGCTATTGGGTGCATTAACATCATAAGGAGTAAAACATGGGAAAAGTAAAGAACTATTTATGGGAAATTGCTGAGAAAAAAGCTGATGCGATTGCCAAAAAGATAAAGAAACGTAAGATTTCTTTTGACACAGGGGTAAATGATCTGTTAAAATCAAAGGTATGGTTATCCCTTTTAGGTATCGAAGATAGGCAAGACGCCTATCAATATTTATTTGAAAGGGTGTATTTAGACAAATGAAAGGATTTAATATGGCAGAATATACGCCTCGAGAACAGCATTGGTTAAAGCTGTTGTACGAAAACCCTCGATATACTTATCATACAGGGTATTTACCCAAAGATAGAATGTGGAGTAAAGAACTAAACCTTGATGCTCGAATATTGTTTCGATTAGCTTGTAAAGGTGCAGTTCAATTACTTCAACGAAGAATATCGGATATGAAATATGAATATCGGGTGCAACGATTGGATTGGCTGAACTGATGAAAAGCATCAAGCCCACAGAAATAAAAAAAGGTGATATCGTGATGACAGGATCAAATCCAGATTCTGTCACACCTTTAACTAAAATAGAGATACTTGACGGATATAAAAATAGAAATACACGATTGTGTAAAGTGCCTTTATTTTATGATAATAACCAATTCGACATTGGCTCGGTATATGTAAAGGACTTTGCTTATTTAATGCAGGGTGATGATATGATACCGATTGTTGAATGATTTGACACAAAAAAGGTTATGGTATATACTATAACTATAGTGATTGATATAAATCTTTATTCCTCCTTACTCTCCTCCTTATATCAATAGCTATATATACCTCTGTTACCCCCTGTACTGAAATTGACTCCCTCGGTACAGGGGGTTTTTTATTTTAATCAAAGACCAAATCTTCTTTTATTCTGTTCGTAAGCCCAGTTCCAGTCAGTTGGTTTGTATTCTGTTTCAACGTACTTTCTGAGATTATCTTCATTCCGTTTATTGTTATTAAACATATTAACAAAAAAGTTGACAGATTTTTTAGTAATACCAAATACATTTGACATTTTCTCCTCCTTTTAATTTATTATCTATATCTATTATATCGCTGTTCAACATTTTTACTAGTGTCGATTTGACATAGCTTGAGTTCATTTGACGCAAGGGTACTTCTCTGATATACTTAATCTATTAACTAAAGGAGGTTTCTAATGACGAAACAGAAACGAACACTTCTTAACGACAAAGTAAAAAGACCTATTCTTTATGCTCTTGCTCGTAAGAAAGTGGCACAAACGCCTTTGAAGTCTACGGAAGAACACAAGGCAAACTTACAAGCAATCAAAGACCACGTACCTTTGATGAAGAAAACGCTCAAGACTATTGTAGATAGGAATTTTCCTGCAGATGATATGAAAATATTGTCTAAGTACAATGTCACACGAGAAGAGGGTTGCTTCTATCTTAAGAATACACACTCAGATAACGATCAGATTTATGTGAATCTCAAAGAAGGCTCTGGTTATTATAGTTCATCTAATTCTATATCTACGCCTTTCACAGATACACAAGCGTGTACTTTGTTTATTGACGAAATGGCAAACAATGGTATTGATACAATGAATTACCTAGCATACCGAGATAATTCTCTAGGTAGGCGTGTATCATACAATCAGTTTTGTGCTGAACGGGATAAGATTGAGCCACTAACTAAACAGATCAACGCAGAATACGGCTTTGGTGGTGATGATACGTCTTTTACGACAGCTTCAAGTGGTCATTATTGTCATAATCGAGCATTATCTATTAACTCAGAAGAAGAAAAAGTATTCACTGATTACAAACTTCTTATAGAAAATGCAGAAAAGTCAGCTAATGCTATCATCAAAGATAGACAATCAGTCCTTGATGATTATTATGCACTGATCAGATCAAGTAAATACTTCGAGCAAGTGTTGGAAGTATGGGGTGAAGCATCAGAAGTATCTGAGCAAATGGGTAGAACGATTGCAGATAATGCTGTATCCGTTGTATCAAGTGATGCCTTAGAACGTATCAAACAAGATCAATTAAAACGTAGTTCATCAGAAGATAATGATGACACTGCCTTTGTTGTGGTATCAAACAATGTACGCCAATCGACATCCAATTGATGATGACTCTTGGACATCTAGGGAACAAATCGATATGTCTAACCAAAGGCATATCGAGTTCACTAAAGATCAGATCAGGCATATTCATTTTGATAAAACAAATCAGATATCTTTAATCTTGGAAAAAACTGATGCAACACACGTAAGCACTTATTGGGAAGTTGTTTGGAACATGCAAGACTTCATAGCTTCTTGGCGAAACAACAAGACCAATTTTGTAGCGATCAGGAATAGATCAGTTTATTATGTTGAAGCTGTTTGATATATAGAACAAACTATAGTATAATTAATGCGTAGGGGTAATCAATCCCCTACGTTCTATGAAAGGATAACATGACACAGTATAATATTTATGTAGAGGTAAGCTACACAGAAACTTACACAGTAGACGCAGTAAACGAACTAGAAGCAAGGAATATCTATCTTGATAAAGATCAAGGTAATCCTACATCAATATCAGAAAAAGATAAAAAGATATTATTCGTAGAACAAGCACCAGAGGATAATCAACCCAAACAATTGGAACTAGACTTTGACCATGCAACCAAGTAGAATGATATTAATCAAAAAAGATATGCAAGAAATGGTAAAATTCCTATATGAAAACAATATAGTCTTTCAATTAAGTAAACAAGATAATAGTGTTTGGTATGAGATTGTATTAACCCACGAGGCAGTATTCTAGGGGTATAGTAACCCCCAAGGAGTTTTAAGATTATAGCATGGATTTCAGATTTGTCAAATTAAATTTTAGAGGAGTATATATTGGATATATTTATGTTGATTTTGTGTACAGTAATAGTTGTGCTAATATTAACTGAGGATAATAAATGATTAAAACACAGAAACAAGCGTTAGAAATAATAGGCTCACTGAGTAATCCCTCAAAGATGCCTAGCTATTCTTACGGACTACCACCCCAAGAATGTAAGGTGGGTAGTAAACTTAGAAACAAAAAGGGTAGCAGTTGTGAAAGCTGTTATGCCTTTGAGGGTTTTTACAAAGTCTATCAAAAGACTATCAGTAAAGCCCAATATGTCAGGTTTCGTGCCATACGACACGAGCATTGGGTAGATGCTATGGTGTTTCTCTTAACCAAGAGAATACCCAAAACACTACCGAAAAAGCAACGTGTATTCCGTTGGCATGATGCAGGGGATATCCAAGACGTAGAACACTTAGACAAAATTGTTAATGTTGTAAGTCATACCCCTTGGATAAAACATTGGATACCAACAAGAGAGCATAGATTGATACAAGAGTATCTGTATGGTCATGGCAAAGTATTCCCAAGCAATCTCGTTGTACGCATGTCGGCAACAATGGTTGACGGACAGCCACCCTTACGGGCTACTCATACATCAACAATCCATAAGGATAAATCTCCTGTTGGTTATCCTTGCCCTGCCCACCAACAAGACAACGAGTGTAAAGACTGTCGTGCCTGTTGGGATAAACGAGTAAAGAATGTAAGCTACCATTATCATTAGGAGATGAAATATGAATTTATACAGTTTACCAGATAGAATCTTTAAATTGCAGTTAAAGATTGCCATAAAGATGAGCAAGATATCTAGACAGATGTTAGATGAAACAAATAGATTGTTTGTCTATAAAGAGGATAGAGCAAGGTTTGATCAATTAGAAAGACGAAGAAATAGAGTAATAGAAATAGGAAAGGAATACTTGAATGGAACTAGAAGAAATAAAGAGGAAAGTAGATGACGGATATCTTGTTAATTGGTTTAATAATCAGTATCATGTCATTAAAGATGAACTTGGTAGGTATTTAATACATTGTCCTGCAACAAATTATTATGTAGGATTAACTTGGGTAGACGGAAAAACTATGAATGGAGATCCAGAGGAGTTTTATTGTAATGGAAAAAGACAAGCCTAAATATTTTATCAATGATGCAGAAGTTATAAACACAGTAAAAATCTGTGCTTATTCTGTGAGAGATACGGAAAAATTCTTCAACACTATGTTAAATTATGAAAGGGTAGAAAATCACCCTGACATAAAAAATAACAACAAGAGAAGGATAGAAACTGTTTTGAAAACACTTCAGAATACGTGTGATTTGTTATCAAAAGTCGCCTACACTTTAGAGAAAGGAAAGTAAAATGTATGAATTTGAATCTCGCAAACCCAACGTGTTGAAACTTCTTTTAGAAGAAGCTACAAAACGTAATCTCAAATGGCTAGTTCAACAATCAGGGGAAGTGTTATACCCTGATCAAGTAAATCCATATGACGAAAAAAAATGGAAATTTACAGATAAGATAGAAGAAACAATAAAATACGTAGAGGATATAGGAAATATGGCTCATATTGTTTTTTCCGATTATTGTTGGGCGTATTATATTAAACACTATTCTGACAATAGTATTGAGGATTTATCAGACTATTTAGTCACCCCTTGGCTAGATAAGTTTTCGGATAGGCTTGATACGATCTTTGATTACTAAGATTGATTTGCAGTACAAGACATTTGGTGATATACTAACAGTATAAGGAGTTAAATATGTTTATAGAAACTTATAGTCCTCAGGACATCAAAAGACTAATCGGAAATAAAAAGTTCAGAGTTTATTTTCGTAAGAAAAATAATGAAGTACGCATAGCTTATTGTGATTTCAAAATAAGAAATCGTTGGAAGCTAAAGAATGGTGAATGGCGTAAACTTAAAGGTGGCTCGTCTAAAAATGATAGCAGTAAATACTTACTAGCTTTCGATATCGACAAAGGCGATTACATCAACATAAACTATGAAGGTATTAAATATCTTAAAGTAGGAAATCAGCATTATGTTTTAAATAATGGTACAAAAGAAAACGTAAAGGAAGTTGTCTATGTATGACGCTATATTATTAACTATGGTAATACTCAATTTATTAGTTCTTTGTGGTATTGCTGTTATGATTTATGCCATAGGTGATATTGTGCATAAAATAAAGGAAGCTAAAAAAGTTTAAAGTGGTAAAACTGTTGTTTGCATTATCTATCCTTATCACTTTAATAGCAGTAGGCATCTATTATCATGAAAATAATTGCAGTGATAGTGGGTGCTTACTGTACTCAAAGATTATAAAATGAATTATTTATTGATAACATATCTTTGTATCTCTGGTACTTGCGTTGATCTCAAGGCATACTTTGATACCAAAAGACAATGTGAATTGAATCAGCAAGAAACTTTGAAAGAAATTGAATTGATTGGACACATAGAAGAATATAGTGTACAATGTATATATAACAACAAAAAAAGGAAAGGTAATAATGAAAAAGGTCAAAAGAAAACTTAATAATTTTGTCAAAGAAATAAAATATATTAAACGAATAGGCTTTAAATCTTGGCTAGAACATCAGATTGATATAACAGCTAGAGAAAATTATGAGTTTCAACACCACGATGAAATCGTGGCTGAGTCATACAAAAATATGAATTGGTTTGTAAAACTATGTGCATTATTTGTATGGGGTAAAGAATATCTTATAGAAGATTTAGATGCGTGTGTTAGAAATATCACACAAGATTATGCAGAAGATTATGAACAAAGAAAGTTTGAAAACTATTGGGGATAAAAGTTTCCTGTACAGGAATAAGTAAGAAAGACAGAAGCTGACAGTGTATTGCATTGAGCCAGAGTTATATGTAAGGCAAAAGCAGGTGGTTAGACGCTTACTTAAACGGCTAGGGTAGTGCCTACAAGCAGAAGAGGATATATAAAGCAAGATATATGCGTTCTTCCCTTTACAAACTACCCAAGTGTAATTCCAAACACCCACAGTAATCTGTGCGAGGGAGAGGTAGGGAAGTTAGTGTTTGATGACCTACCTACACTTTTAAGTGAAACATTTAAAAAGCTATTAAGTGTTTCATTTAGCAGTGCTAAACTAGGTGTAAGCCATTTGGTAGGTTTTGGGTTCGTAACCTAGTATAAACTCAAACGCAACGCAAAGTACCTTATGATTCTGATATGGGATTGTGATTGACTGTCGTATCGTTCGCTTCTGCAGAACCTTATCGATACTAATAAGTCGTGACTATTTCACAACGTAAGCAAGAGTTCCTAAGTCAGATCATTTTAAATCTATATAGAATAACTTAGGGCGATTGGTTTTTACCAGTCGCCCTTTTTTTTATCTCATTTGACAAATTCTGTTTTATGGTATATACCTATGGTCATGGATTTTCAGAAACAACTAGCAGTTGTGGAAAGCATTGCTCATGCTGACTGCGACATACGAATGGATTGCCCATTCTGTACTCATTCCAATACATTTATAATCAAAAAGAATAATTCTAAATTATCGTGGTATTGCTTTCATGCGTCATGTAATGCTCGTGGAAAACACACAGGCAAACTGACTATGGAAGATGTACAAGCTACGATAGAAAACTATGACCGTAGTGACGAGGAAATGAAAAGGAAAAGGAAAAGTTTCTCTGTACCCCCACAGTTTACCTCTATCTTATCAAATGAAAAGTGTATTGATTACATAAGAAAAAATAATTGTTATGACGCATATAAAAAAGGAAAAGCCTCCTTCATGTATGATCCTCGACAAAATAGAATTGCATTTCTAATTCAGGATGAAGATAAAAATATTCGTGGTGCAATAGGTCGAGGTCTTAATTCAAAAGTTTACCCCAAATGGTATATTTATGGGGAAAAGGAAACGCCATTCATTTGTGGCGATAGTGATATAGCTGTACTGGTTGAGGACTGTGCCTCAGCTTGTGCTGTTTCTGAAATCCATACTGGCGTAGCTCTAATGGGTACATCTTTACCAGACAGTTATATCCCGATATTGAAAACTAAATTCAGAAAAGTTATTGTTGCCTTAGATCGAGATGCAACAACCAAATCATTTGCCATATCCAATAAACTAAGATACTTTATTCCTAGTGAAGTTAAGATACTTGAAGATGATCTTAAATACTTTGAAAAAGAAAAGATAAAGGAAATGTTTATATGATTTGTCATACGAAAAGAAAAGGGATATAATAAACCTATGAATATATTTTTTATAGATAAAGATCCCAAAGTTGCTGCTGAGTACCTTTGTGATAAGCATGTGCCTAAAATGTTATTGGAAACTGCTCAGATGTTATCAACAGCACTTCACCAATATACTATTGGTATATCAACAGGGATATACAAACAGGCATATCCCAAACACCCAATGACTATTTGGGTAAGTGGGAGTAGAGAAAACTTTGTATGGGCATTAGATCATGCACGTGCTATTGCAGAAGAATATACTTATCGATATGATAAGGAACACAAATCTGCTAGTGTTATTAATGCTATTGTAGATAATAACTACAAGAGAGATATCCCTAGTAGTACTTTTACAGAACCACCACAATGTATGCCTGATCAATACAAAACAAAAGATTACGTGACAGCATACAGAAACTATTATCGTGGTGATAAAATCAGATTTGCTCGTTGGAGTAAAGGAAGGGAAAAACCAACATGGATGAAACCACTAAACTAACTTATACTAGAGAGAATAACTCAAGAAACCCAATATTTTCAAGGGTTTTAGACGTTATGAATAAACCTGTCCTAGCACAATTAAATGATGTCTTGGACATTACTATTGACACAGGAGATCGACATGTTGTTTGGTTTATGTCATTTGAACATAGAGATTTAGATAATGTTATAGATGAAGAATTTACAGGTTGTCGACCACCAAAAAAATATAGACTACCTTTTACAGAAACAGGATACCGAAGTTATATCATTAACACTACACATGATTTGACAGTTGGTAATGTTAAAAAAGCCATGTTCAATGGTTTGATTGATTTGCTAAAAGAAAAAGTTGGTGATAAGATCATAGATGAATTTGAACAAGACTTTGAAAGGGAATGTGTACTATGGAAATAGATTACGAATTAGAATGGGCTGCGATCAATAGAGCTGAAAATCCATTGATGCGAGAAGATGCTAAAAATACTACGAAAGAGTTTCAGTGGAGGTCTACACAAAAAAGAAAATGTATGTCTTGCACTAAACAATTTGACTCTCATAATAAATTTCACAGAATATGTGATAAATGTAAAAAGAGTGAAAATTATTTAAATGAATATGAATACGAAGAAGAATACCCAGTACGTTTTAAATACTAATGAAAACACACAATTTATTAATTACTGTTGAGATACCAATCGAAGATATAGAAGTTAGAGGCATATCTCGAGATTTCTTTGAGGAAGCAAAACAAAAAGCTAAGGTTTTGCTTTTAAAGAAATATGGTATACAATATGATCAATCTTATATGCAAATGAGGATTGAAGAACCAGATTATAAGGATTAAAATGATAGAAAAACAATTAATAAAACTGCTACTTAATAAGGATTTCTATGAAAAGAATAAAGGAAAAGTATCCAAAGGTATGTTTACCAATGGAACAGGAAATCTTTATGAAACAATAACAAAAGCCCATAACAAATCACAAAAAGATTTAACTTTGCCAGAAGTAGAATCATTACACGTAGATGTTTACAACCCTGCACTCACACGAACAGCCAGAGATAATTTTAGAAACCTCATTGAGGAAATACAAAAAGAAAAAGATTCTGATAAGGAGATAGCATCAGAGATATTATCTTCTTTACATAAAAGAAATATTGCACAACAGATAGCAGTATTGTCCACCGAAATATTTAATGGTAGAGATGGTGGTTTTAATGATATACAAAATTTACTAGATTCGGCTAAAGATAATTTGAGTAAAGAGGATTATGAATTTGTAACCTCCGATATTCATGAACTCTTAGAATGTTTAAAAGATAGAAGTAAGTATAAATTTAATTTGGAATCTTTAGCTGAACGTGTTGGTGGTGTGGGTCCGGGCAATCTTGTTGTAGTCTTTGCTAGACCTGAAAGTGGTAAGACTGCTTTTTGGGTTAGTTTGGTTGCTAATGAAAACGGATTCGCCCACCAAGGGGCAAAGGTTGTAGCCCTTGTGAATGAAGAATCAGGATATCGTACAAAAATGAGGATTATCAACTCTTTTACAGGCATGACACTCCATGATGTAGAGCAAGATCCTGAAACTGCTTCAAAGAAATGGGCAGAGATAAAAGATAATATTCATATTGCTGATACAGTAGATTGGAATTTAGATAAGGTAGACTCTTTGGCTGCTGAAACTAAGCCTGATATATTAGTTATCGATCAGTTAGATAAAGTTCATGTAAGTGGAAACTTTGCAAGAACAGATGAAAAGTTACGAGCTATCTACACAGGGGCTAGAGAGATAGCTAAACGCAGAGATTGTTGTATCCTAGCAATATCACAAGCATCGGCAGAGGCATCTGGTAAACTTGACATATCGTTTGATATGATGGAAAATAGTAAAACAGGAAAGGCAGCAGAAGCTGATTTAATTCTTGGTATCGGTTATAGAAATTTGTTAGACACTGATGAAAACTTGAGAAGTATTGCAGTCAGTAAAAACAAAATGACAGGTTGGCATGGTGTAATACCTTGTACCATTATTCCAGAATTATCTAGGTATGATGTATGATAACAGTATTTGATATAGAAACTACTTTTCAGGTTGATAAAGATGGTGATAAAGATGCATCACCTAAGAATCCTCTGAATAGAATAGTGAGTATTGGTATTAATGATGAATACTTTTTTCTATATCATACTGAGCCTTTTGAAAAAGATCCAAATGTAAAACAAAAGATACAAGATATTCTTGACAAGACTACATTGTTAGTAGCCCACAATATAAAGTTTGACTTGATGTGGTTGAAAGAAGCAGGATTTACTTATGAAGGAAAAGTCTATGATACTATGTTGGCTGAGTATATTTTAGCTAGACATTTTCCTAAAGGTTTTTCATTAAAAGATTCTTGTTTGCGTAGACGTATTCAACAGAAGTCTGATATTGTAGATGAATACTTAGAAAAAAATATTAGCTTTGAACATATACCCATTAACATTGTAGATGAGTATGGTCGAAAAGACGTTATTGTTACAAGAAGTTTATTTAAATCTCAAATGCAAGATTTCAAAGACAAGAAAAACTCAGGCATGATTAAGACTGTTAAAATGGTTAATGAATTTTGTAAGACACTTATAAAAATGGAATCTAATGGTATTCAAATTGACATATCGAAACTTAATTCTATTGAAAAAGAATTTCAAGATGAATTGGCTGTTGTTAAAAAGGATATCAATGAAACAATATGGGAACATATGGGAGATACCCAAATTAATCCTTCTAGTAGTGAGCAGTTATCTTGGTTGTTCTATGGTGTAAAACCTATTGATAAAAATAAATGGTCGGAAGTATTTAATATTGGAACAGATAAAGATACTAAAAAGGCAAAGAAAAGACCTAGACTAACAAACTTACAATTCCAAAAACTAATTATGGAACACACTCAGCCTATCTTTAAAACTAAGGCAGAACAATGTGATGCATGTGAAGGTGTAGGAACTATCCAAAAGTATAAGAAAAATAAAGAACCCTATGTCAAAAGAAGTAAATGCACTAAATGTGGTACCAAAGGTGTGGTCTATCATAATCTTAATAAACCTGCAGGATTTGGAATATCCCCAAAGACTATATCGGATGTATCCTTAGGGGGTTTCAAGACTGATAAGGATACCTTATTAAAGATTTTACGCACTTCAAGGAACGAGAAACTCATAGAATTTATCCGTAAGGTAATCAGGCACAGTGCCTTAGAAACCTATCTAAAATCGTTTGTAAACGGCTTAAAACGGCATACTAGAGAGTCAGGTATGCTTTACCCTAGATTTTTACAGCATAGAACAGTAACAGGCAGATTAGCTAGTCAAGACCCAAACTTCCAAAACCAACCTAGAGGTACTACTTTTCCTATTAGAAAAGCTATTATATCTCGTTGGGAGAATGGTCATATCATGGAAATAGACTATGCACAGCTAGAATTTAGAACTGCTGTATTCTTAGCTCAGGATATTAAGGGTATGGAAGATATAGAAAATGGTGTAGATGTTCACCAATTTACAGCAGATATTATCGGTTGTTCTAGACAAGATGCTAAAGCCCATACTTTTAAACCTTTGTATGGTGGTATGTCAGGTACAGACGATGAAAGACGATATTATAAAACCTTCTTAGAGAAGTATGAAGATATAGCTAAATGGCATGAGAAACTACAAAATGAAGCTATTAAATACAAGATTGTAAAGTTGCCCACTGGTCGTGAGTACGCCTTTCCTTATGCGAAAAGGCAAGAATGGGGTGGTTCAAGTTATGGCACACAAATAAAGAACTACCCTGTTCAAGGGTTTGCGACTGCTGATATTGTTCCTATGGCATGTATCAATGTAGATATTCTAATGGAACAAAAGAATGTAAAAAGTTTATTAATTAATACAGTTCATGACTCTATTGTCATCGATGTATATCCGGGGGAAGAACAAATAATGAAAGAGATTTGCACTAAAGGTGCGTTAGATGTAACAAAAACACTTAAAGATGTCTATGATATTGACTTCAATGTACCTTTAGATGTAGAAGTAAAAATAGGTAAGAACTGGTTGGACATGGGGTTAGCTTGATGGGTATTAGAATTACTATGCAGGAAGTGTTCTCAAATCGTAGGCTAACGATATCATATGGCGAGGGTGTGGGCGTATGATCTTATCTATTGACAAAGCTGTGGATAAGTTATATAATAATTTGAAAGGAGTACTAATTAATGAGTACAGAATTATCTAATTACGATACGTTAAGTAAAGAACAAATAATGCGACTGACAGGTCAAGAAGATGACTCGTCAAGTGGAGGTAATACTTTACCGAGATTATCAATCAATAAAGATGCTGAGGATGATGACGGAAATACTATCCCCTCAGGTGTTTACACAATCTATAATCCTGAGTCTGAATCAAGAGTCTATGGTACAAAAGAAGGTAAGACTTTATTTAGACCTTTTATCAATTCCTATCAATACATGGAATATGATCCAGAGAAAAATAACTATCCTCATAGTTCAATTATCTTTAAATCTTGGAAAGATGAACCTCTAGATACAAAAGGTACATTGAGATGTGGTAAGGTTATTGGTAAAGACAAAGATCGCCTTAGTGATGTAGAGATTGAACTACAGAAGAATATTAAATGCTATCGATTAATCTATGGTCTATTGACAATGGATGCTACGACTGCTGAAGGTGAACCTGTAGAGGTTAAGAACGTGCCTGTACTATGGCGAGTTAGTGGTACTAGCTTTAAGCCTGTAGGAGATATCATTCAATCTATTAAAAATCGTGGAAAACTTATGCAGAATATACACCTACGAATGGGTGGTAAAAGACAGAAGAATGGTTCAACCGTTTGGTATACTCCAATACTAAATGTTGAAGATAAAGAAATTGCGTTTTCTAAACAAGACCTACAAACAATGGAGATGTTCTCTCAACTCATCGATGATGAAAATAAAAAAGTAGTCGAGTCTTGGAAGAAGGCACAAGCATCTGCTCATTCAGAAAAAAATGCTGAAAGAGTGATGAAAACTGTTGAAGATATTGATCCTGAGGAAGCATTCGCTAACTAATGAGTTCCTCAATACTCAACAAAGTTCAGATGTTCTTGGCAGAATCTAACAAGGGTTCTGTCAAGATTTCTGACGAGGTAATTAAAAAGTTTGGAGAAGATTGTATTCAAGCATTTAAAAAACAATTTACTCAAGAAAGAGATCCTTCCTTTAAAGTAAGGATGAGCAACATCGGCAGACCTCTATGTCAATTACAAATGGAAAAAAGGGGCATCAAAGGTGAGGGTATGCCTTACCATGCTAAAATGAGAAATCTGTTTGGTGACTTAATTGAGGCTGCTGCTGTTGCTGTTATGAGTGCTGCAGGTATAGAAATTCAAGCTGAACAAGAAAAAGTTAAATATAAATTTAATGGTGATTCTGTAGAAGGGCAGTTTGATGTTAAGATTGAGGATAAGATATGGGATATTAAAAGTACATCTCAGTATTCTTTTGATAATAAGTTTGGTGAAAATGGGGGGTTTGATGCTATATATCAAGACGATGCGTTTGGTTATGTGGCACAAGGCTTCCTCTATGCAAAGGCGTCTGACTCTAAGTTTGGTGGTTGGATTGCTATTAATAAAAGTACTGGAGAATGGACTCTTACTGAAACACCTTTAATAAGTGATCGTTATGAAAAAGAAGCTATTGATAAAGCAAAAGAAACAATTCACGCAGTAAACTCAAACAAGAAATTTGAGCGATGCTTCGAGGATGAGCCAGAATATTTCAACAGAAAAGCTACTGGCAATCGAGTACTGGGCAGAACATGCAGTTATTGTCCTTATAAAAAACCTTGTTGGGGAGACGGATTAAAGTACGCACCTCAACAACAATCTCAGGGTAAAAATCCTAAATGGTTATGGTACACTGAGATTAGTAATCCAAAGGAGAATGACAATGCCTAGAAGTAAAATGTCGTTTGTGCCTTCTGTAAACGTCACTCTAGATCCTACTGATGCAGGATTTGCCTGTACTATATCAGAGGATAAACAAGAATCCGAGGACAATGAGCAATACTATATGTGTTGTACTATTGCACGAGGAATGGTTCAGTTAGCTATTGAACAGCCAGAATATGTCTTTACTCAAGGTATTAGATATATGGAAGAAGAAGCTAAAGAAGAACAACAAAAGAAACAAAACGTAGGAAAAGTAATAGACATTAAGGAATTTTTTAAATCCTTAAAGAAAGGACTTCATTAATGAAGAAACACTTAGTCATTCCAGATCCCCATTGTAAAGTTGGAGTATCCAATGATCGCTTTACATGGGCTGGAAAGTTAGCCAAAGATGTACAGCCAGACGTTATTATATGCTTAGGAGATTGGGTAAATATGGATTCTCTATCTCACTTTGATAGAGGTTCGATGTCTTTTGAAAACAGAAGATACCAAAAAGAAATTGATTATGCTCAAGATGCCTTAGAAAAATTTAATAAGGCTTATGGTAAAGATAGAACAAGAATGGTCATGTTAGGTGGTAATCATGAACATCGAATAACAAGATTTGTCGAGAGTAATCCTGAACTAGATGGCAAAATGGCAGTAAGAGATATAGGATTTGAGGATTTTGGGTGGGAGTATCACCCATACGAAAAACCCGTAGAAATAGACGGGATACTGTATTGTCATCACTTTCCTTCTGGCGTCTTGGGAAAGCCCATTAGTGGAGAGCATATCGCTTCTGGGCTTCTCAAGAAAACTTATCAGTCAGCAACAGTAGGTCACTCTCATACATGGGATCATGCTGTTAGAGGAACTCCTAAAGGCAAACATATCATGGGCTTATGTGCAGGATGTTATTTAGATCATAACGAGCCTTATGCTAAATCCACTCTACCTTTATGGTGGAAAGGTTTAGTCGTAAAACATAATGTACATAAAGGTGTCTATGATCTATCCCAATATAGTATTCAAGATATAAGGAGAACGTACGGAAAATGAACAACGCATCAGAGCTTTTACAACAAGCCTCTAAGATAGTGTCAGATGAAAGAGCGATTACTTATGGTAGTAAGAAAGCTAATCATGAGAATATTGCTCGACTTTGGGGGGCTTATCTTAGAATAAATATAAAACCTGAAGATGTAGCTTTAATGATGATTTTATTAAAGATTGCAAGAACACAATTAGGTACTGGAAGTATTGACAATTATGTTGATATGGCAGGATATGCAGGAATAGCAGGAGAAATACACAATGGAACCAAGCCCTAACTTTATTTTGCCAGAGAGAACAAGGCAAGATATTTTAAAGTATATGTTCTCAAGACCTTATGCAGAAGTATTTCAATTAATTAATCTTTTGTTTGGTCTAAAGTCAATAGACAAAAACATTGGTGCAGATTTTATTGCACAAAAAGATGATAAAAAATCTAAGTGAGAATAAAAAAAGGGGAGGCAATGAAACCTCCCCTTTATATATCTTAACCATTTCCCTAAACAGAGATAATTGTATTGTTGTTGATCACGAATGGATCAATCCTGAAAAACTTGTACAAAGTTTAAAGACTTTTAAAACCTATGATGATAGCTATACTTTAGCAGCTATTATTAATCACTGTAAATCTACAGCACCTAGAATTGAGGATGAACTAAGAAAATTAATTGCTACTGTTTAATCAGCAAATCTTCCCATTAAGGATTTAAGTTTAGCAGGTATTTTCTGTACTTTTTCCCTCATCTCTACTAACCAATCGGGTGGTCCATATTTAGATAACTCATCTTCTAACAAAGCGTCATACATTAAATTTACTCGATTACTAGCAGCTTCATTAGACATTGATCCACCAAAGTCATCACTAGCTTCTAGCTTTCTATTCTGTTCCATCGCTTCTTGTAAAAGTCTATCTCTTGTTTCTGGAGATAATCGTTCTTCTGCTTCCTTGTAGACTTTGTCCATGATAGATTTGTAATTAGTTTCAGATTCTTTTAATTCATCTTCCATTTCATCAGCAGTAAGATCATTTGCATACATAGGAATACCTTCAGGTGTCATATTACCACTACCCCCTGCTCTTCTTAATAATTCACCTTCCTCTGGAGTAATATACGCCATCATATGATTTTCAGGTGTTTTATCCCTAACTCCCATTAATGTTTGTCTTTCTGTAGGAGGTGTACTTGGCACATCCTTACGGATATCTCTAGTCATAGGAGTAGACGCATACTGATTGGCTAATGATTTAAAATCATAATCACCAATAGACTGCTTAATGTTTGCTTCTGTTTGTGCGTTTGTTATATCTTTGTTATTCATGTTCTCCTCATCATGTTTATCAAAACTTTCGCTTCTTTCTATTGCATACTCTAATGCATCTTCTTCATTGTTAAAGATGCCAAAGGCTTTTGCCTTACCCTCCATATACATTTTTCTGACTTCTTCTTCATCATATTGTTTACCATCTATTATACTAGGTGCAACAACCCATCGTTTACCAACAGGAAAATGTACAGTAACTTCGTGTGCCATTATTCTCCACCAAATAACCTTATTGCTTCTGCATTTGGATCATCATCAGTAACACCAAACACAGTCTTTGTTATTGAGTCTAAATTAGAATTATAAATAGCTTTGATAGTCTTTTCTGCTATTTGATTTTCAATAGCTATAATCTCATCTATCTGGGTTCTTTTTTCAGAGCCTGATAAACTTTT
>Ga0208645_1001864_pt1 | contig 17635 bp, 27 predicted proteins | sample VirMetDEL_Sep_01_FD_184519 | JGI IMG/M metagenome (GOLD analysis project Ga0208645, IMG submission 184519) | Aqueous microbial communities from the Delaware River and Bay under freshwater to marine salinity gradient to study organic matter... | ecosystem: Environmental > Aquatic > Marine >... | reverse complement strand
CTTACTATGACTTTACCTACAATCTCTTGAAAGATGGAGGTGTTAAGACTAAAATCATTCGTAAGTACTTGCCACTGATTAATCAGTCAGTCAATAAGTACTTACAGATGATGGATTTTTACATCAACTTTCAACTGGATGAAGAATTCAATGAGACCATTGAGTCTCCAATTCATGAGGATTTTTCTTATTCATCATTCAGTGAAGGTGAAAAGATGAGAATTGATTTAGCATTATTGTTTACTTGGAGGGAAGTCGCAAGATTCAAGAACTCTGTGAATACGAATCTTATGATACTTGATGAAATCTGTGATAGTTCTCTTGATGGGAGTGGAAACCATGATTTCTTGAAAATCATTAAGTATAATCAACCAAACACAAATGTTTTCGTAATCTCTCACCGAGATGGGATAGAGGATAAGTTTGACAAAACATTAAGATTTGAGAAAGTGAAGGGTTTCTCCAGTTTAGCTCCCTAAATAGTTTCATCATGGATGAAGTGTTAGGATGGGTTGGATTTATAAGATTACCAATAATGTGAATGGTAAGTTCTACATTGGGAAAACTGAAAGGGGGTTGAAGTATCGTTGGAGACAACACAAAACCTCCTCTAAATCTCCGAGAGATTATTTTCATTACTCAATGAGACATCATGGGGTTGAGAATTTCTCAATCATTCTCCTCAAAGAGGTTGGTGAAGATGAGTGCATCAATGAGTTGGAGAAACACTACATCAGGTGGTTGAAACCTCAATACAATCTCAAAGAAGGTGGAGAGGGCGGAAGACACCATCCTGATGCCATTGAGAGAATGAGGAAACCTAAAACACAGGAACACAAAGATAATATCTCCAAATCAAGAATGGGGGTCAAACCTCACATTACACCAGAGAGAAACCAGAAGATTTCTAAAAAACTCAAAGGGAGACCATCTCCAACAAAGGGAACAAAGTGGTGGAACAATGGTGTTGAAAGTGTATGTTGTAAAGAACAACCAGAAGGATTTGTAAGAGGGAGATTACCGAAACACAAGAGAGGTCTAACACCAGGATTGGAACTCGGAACCAAACTCAATCTTACAGAGGAAGAAAGAAAGAGAAGGAGTAATCACCTTAAACAAGTCCGAAGAAAGGGGTTATAATATTGATACCCTTGACATAATAAGAATTCTAAACAGACACTTGAAATCTCATGTGTTTTGTGTAAATAATAGTATGTGAATGGAGGTTACCATGAAAAACCTTGTTTCTTATAATGAACTTTCAACCTGGGAATGGGAAAACCAATCAACTACGGAGGATAAGTACGACCAAGTTTCTGATTATTTTCAGTGCATCTCAGAATGTGACATTATTGACCATGACGCCAAAAGATTTTGTAGACACATTCTGACCACTAACTGACCTAGGAGGAATAGACCACTGAAGACCCCTCTGAGTGTTTCTACTTAGAGGGGTCTAGTTATGCCAATTAAATAAGTGGTAGTGCTCATTCCACAAACCACCTGATGGCGTGTAAGATAAGGACAAAAGAAAGACCCACCATGCCTGTCAACTACGAAATCAAGTCACAACTGGCTCGACTTCTTGCCACTGAGAATTTAGTTGTTGAAAATAAAAAAGTTCCAACTGCTTGTTTTGATGTTGAGACCAGAGTTTTGACACTTCCACTTTGGGACAAAGCATCAAGTGAAGTTTATGACATGTTGGTTGCCCATGAAGTGGGTCATGCACTCTTCACTCCTAATGAATGGGACTGGGAGGACAGGGTTCCTCGTCAGTTTGTCAACGTGACTGAGGATGCACGTATTGAGAAACTGATGAAACGTAAGTATGGTGGAATCAGTAAGTCATTTTATCGTGGTTATAAAGAACTGAGTGAAGACGACTTCTTTGAGTTGAGTGATCGTGATCTCTCAAAGATGAATCTTGCTGACCGTGTCAATCTTCAGTTCAAGATTGGACACTTTGTTGATATTCCTTTTACTGATGATGAGAAAGAAATTATTGAAATGATTTCTGAATGTGAGACTTTCTCTGATTCAGTTCTTGCTGCTGAGATTCTTCATCAAAAATGTAAAGATCAGGTTGACTTTGATAGTAACAAAGACCCTGATACATCAGAACAAGATAATTCACAAACTTCTGGTGACGAACAACAGAATCAAAATAATGATTCAGAAGAGACAGAAGAGAATGGTGAAACTAATGACATTGAAACAAAGTCTGAAGGTGAGAGTCAAACCTCTAATTCATCCATCAATGATGATCTCAATGTTGAGACTGATGATCTCTTCAATCAAGGAGCACAGAGTCTGACTTCTGAAACTGCTTCTGGTATTTCTGGTTATTATGAGATTCCTAAGATTAATCTTGACAATGTGATTATCTCGAGCACTGAAATTCATTCACTTATCAATGATTGGTGGAAAGTAACATCAGATGAACATCAACTTAATTCGTTTTCATTTGTTGATAAGGAGTATCATGACTACAAGAAGTCAGCACAAAAAGAAGTCAATTACTTGGTAAAGGAGTTTGAGAGTAAGAAAGCTGCTGATGCTTATTTTCGTTCCTCTGTTTCTAAAACTGGACTTCTTGATTGTTCTAAACTTCACACCTACAAGTACAATGAAGATCTTTTCAAGAAAGTAAATGTTATTCCTGATGGAAAGAATCATGGTCTAATCTTTATTCTTGATTGGTCTGGGTCAATGGGTGACATTATGGAAGACACAATCAAACAACTTTTTAACATTGTTTGGTTCTGTTCTAAGGTCAACATTCCATTTGAAGTTTATGCATTCTCAAACAACTTCAGACACTCTATTGAGGGTAATTTGAATGTTTCTGAAAGAATTGAAAATGAATTTGTTATTCAAGACGCATTTGTTCTTATGAACATTTTGACTCATAAAGTCAATAAGAAAAATCTTGATGAGCAAATGAAAACGATTTGGAGACTTTCCTATTACTTCAAAAAATTGTGTGGCTATTCAATTCCTTCTCAACTCAATCTTTCTGGAACTCCATTAAATGAAAGTCTAGTTGTTCTTCACAGTTTAATTCCTCAATTCAAATCACAAAACAAACTTCAAAAAGTTCAGTGTGTGATTCTAACTGATGGTGAAGCTCATCCTCTCAAGGCCAATGTGAAGAGAACTTGTGGTGATAAAGATTTTATGGGTTGTTTTTATGTGATGACTCACAATTCCTATCTTCGTAATCGTAACACTGGGTTTACTTATAATCTGGGTGAACAATATTGGTCATTTACTCAAACTCTTCTTCTTGATTTAAAACAAACATTTCCAGACGTAAACTTCATTGGATTTAGAATTGCAAACTCTCGTGATTTTGGTTCCATTATTCGTCGTTATGATGGAATGATTTCTGAAGATGATTACAAGAAGTCACGTAAGAATAAGAGTTATGTCATCAAAGGTAACTCTGGTTATCAATCTTACTTTGTTATTATGGATAACACACTCAATCAAAATGTTGAATTTGATGTTGATGACGATGCATCAAAAGCAAAAATCAAATCTGCCTTCACAAAATCTTTACGATCTAAAGCACTAAATAAAAAAGTGTTAAGTGAGTTTATGGATTTGGTGTGCTAAACCAGTTTCATAACTGGCATAACCCTACTGGTGAACAGCCAGTGGGGTCTTATAATAAGGATAACAAAACAACGCTGTCCATGGCTCTGTCTACTGAAACTCTAGTCTCTTCACTTCAAGACCTTTATGGTGATGTTGTGACCTCTGGTGACCTTCGTGCATGGTGTACAATGAATGATGTCAGTTATCCAACTGCATCTAAAAAACTGAATGATTATAAAACTGGTCGTGGTAAGTGGAACCTTACCACACAAGAAAAACTAGAGAAAGAATATCAGGCACCATCTGCAATGCCTGCAGTTGAACAAAATCTTATTCCAGAAAAAGATGATACCTTCGTCCCTTTTGGTAACTTCAATGATATCAAAAAGATTATTAAGTCCAATCTTTTTTACCCTACATTCATTACAGGACTTTCAGGTAATGGTAAAACGGTTTGTGTTGAACAGGTTTGTGCTCAACTTAAGAGAGAACTGATCCGTGTCAACATTACCATCGAGACTGATGAGGATGATCTTATTGGTGGGTTTCGTCTTGTTAATGGCGAAACTGTCTGGCATAATGGACCCGTCATCGAGGCTCTGGAACGCGGAGCTGTGTTGCTTCTAGATGAGGTTGACCTGGCATCCAATAAGATTTTGTGTCTTCAATCCATTCTGGAAGGTAAAGGTGTCTTCCTCAAAAAGATTGGTAAATTTATTCACCCTAAACAAGGTTTCAATGTTATTGCAACTGCAAATACTAAAGGTAAAGGCAGCGATGACGGTCGCTTTATTGGAACTAATATTCTCAATGAAGCCTTCCTAGAAAGGTTCTGTGTGACCTTTGAGCAGTCTTATCCTACTCCTACCACAGAGGCTAAGATCTTGAGTAAGATCTGTGATGATGATAAATTTGTCAGTCATTTGGTTGATTGGGCAGACATCATTCGTAAGACTTTCTATGATGGTGGAATTGATGAAGTGATTTCTACTCGTCGTCTTGTCCACATTGTCAATGCTTATAAGATCTTTGATGATAAGACCAAGTCAATTCAAGTCTGTCTCAACAGATTTGATGATGAAACTAAGTCTTCATTTGTTGAACTCTATGACAAAGTTGATGGTGATTTTGATCTAACTTCAATTGATGAAAAGGTTGACAAAAACATTGAATTCTGATAACATTTAAACAAAGACTTTTGAATTATGAGCTCAAACATTAGTGAAGGAAACCCCCAAGACTTTTGGGAATATGATGGGATTAGTCTAGTGGGTAATCCCAATGCTGCTCCAGACACCTTGACATTCCTTGGTGGTCGTGAGAGTGACACCATTAGTTTTAAATCATCTCGTGTTCCTGGTGGTCTAGGGGATGATCATATTAGTCTTAATCTTGAGATTCCAACCTCTATTCCTAACTTTGGCAATCCTTCAGGATTCTGGAAGTATGAGGAAGATAAGACTCTGAATGAGATAAAGGAATATCTTTCAGGAACCTATCAATCTCACTACACCTCTCAAGAATCAAAGACACAAACACTTGATCTTATTGAGAGTATTGGTGATGGTGAGGCATTCTGTCGATCAAATGCTATTAAATATCTTTCCAGGTTTGGTAAAAAAGGTGGTAAGTCTAAACTTGACATCTTGAAAGCAATTCATTATTGTATTCTTCTCTACCACTTCTCTGGTCTCCACAGTCAAAAATCTAACTATAACTATTGAACATGAAACTTTCTGAATCCACTGTTAATCTTCTCAAGAACTTTAGTTCCATTAACCAGTCTATTCTTTTCAAGGCAGGTAACAAACTGCGAACTATCTCAGTGATGAAGAATATTCTTGTTGAAGCAAATGTCAGTGAAGAATTTCCCAAAGACTTTGGAATCTATGATCTCAATCAGTTTCTAAATGGTCTGAGTCTTCATCAGAATGCTGAACTTGATTTCACTAATGATGAGTATGTTGTGATCAAAGAAGGCAAGAGTCGTTCAAAGTTCTTCTTTGCCGATCCTAATGTGATTGTTGCACCACCTGAAAAGGAGATTACTCTTCCATCTGAGGATGTTGAGTTTGTTCTAACAAGTCAACAACTGGAGAAACTCAAGAAGGCTGCATCTGTTTATCAGGTTCCTGACATTTCAGCCATTGGTGAGAATGGTGTTGTCAAACTGGTTGCTCGTGATAAGAAGAATGACACTTCCAATGACTTCTCTATCATTGTTGGTGAAACTGATTCTGAGTTTGTTTTCAACTTCAAAGAAGAGAATCTGAAGATTGTTCCTGGTAATTATGATGTAATCGTTTCTTCTAAACTCCTTTCACGTTTCACTAATCAGAATCAAGATGTGACTTACTACATTGCTCTTGAACCTGACAGTACCTTTGGATGATCCGTAAATTTGAATCAGATGAGATTGTCATCATTGATGACTTCTTAGATCAAGACAAATTTGATTACTCAAAAAAGAGAATAGACTCTCATCTGCAAGAATACTTTCTTCATCATACAATCTCTCTTCAGGATGAGGGAGATTCTAGACTTTTTTATGGATTTGGATGTAACTTTGTTGAACAAAAACAACCAGAAGTCTACCAAAAAAGATCTAACTCCTCAATCATTTACAACATCAACCAAAAGATCAAAGAGACTTTTGGATTTAAGAAAGTTGTAAGATCAAGACTGGATATGACCACATATCGTGGTGAAGAACAGGTTGTGTTTGGACCTCACATTGATGTGAATGGAATCCATTACACAACCATTTTTTATTTCAACACATGTAATGCTCCAACTATTATCTACGAAAATAAACTTTATCGTGGATCAGTTGATAAGGATTGTGAACTTATTGAGAAAGAGAGGATTCTTCCCAAGGAAAATAGGTTATTGTTGTTTCATGGTAATCACATTCACACAGGGACCAATGCTACTGACATCTCTCGTCGAATTCTTTTAAACTCTAATTTTATTTTTTGATTCATGAAATGAAACACATTCTTTTTACTCTTAAAGGTTGTCCAAGTAAATCTCTTGATGACGAATCTTTTATAAGAGATTGCATTTATCATGCATCTAATCATTGTAAATCACAGTTGTTATCTTTGAACTCTCATAAGTTTGAACCCCAAGGTGTAACTGTAGTTGCAATGTTGGCAGAATCACATATTAGTATTCACACTTGGCCAGAGAAAGGAATGGCGGTTTGTGACGTTTTTACATGTGGAGACCACACTACACCAGAAAGTGGTGTAGAATATCTACAGATGGTGCTTGAAGCAAAAGACATCATTTGTAATGAGTTCATTCGTCCTTTGGAGTAATTATTATGAGACAATGGGAACTGACCTATAAGCTTCCAACAACAGGTTCAAAGTATCACAAAATGATTGTTGAAGCTAACTATCAACATGATGCTAAAAAGATTGCACAGGCTCAAATGCCATCTGCAATAATTTGTGGAGGTGCAAGAGCTTTATGAGAGACTGGAAAACATTTTTTCAAAATCTAACAGAGGAAGAGAAGTTCAATCTTTCAGTTCTTCGTGTGGTTGAATGCACAAATGGTGTGATTCAATACATGTATAGATGTAATGATCCATTGGCACTTTCTAAGGATGACACAACTCGAGCAATGAAGTTCAGTATGTCATCCATCAAAAACATGTGTATTCCACTTGAAGATGGAGACATTGTTTTTGACAAAGAACTTGCTGATGTTTTCAGTGAAATTAGAACTCTCTATGTGAATGGTGCAAAGAAAAACATTCAGGAAGATTATGATGAGTTCTTGAGAATCTCTAAGATTATGGTAAATGTTCTTGGTAAAGAAATGATTGACAGAGCTCATGATTATCTTGTTCCAAGAATTGTTGACATCCCACCAGATAAGTTAAAATGGGGTGTGCATTACATGTATGGGTTATTTGAATGAACATTTTTGTAACTGATTCGGATCCTTATAAGTCTGCAATGGTTCTTCCTGACAAACACATTGTCAAGATGCCATTGGAAACTTGTCAAATGCTGTCCATTGTGTGTTCAGAAAAATGGGGGCATGGGTTTGGTGAACTTCACAGACAAGATGGTGAACCTTACAAAACAGACAAAGGTGCTTTTCGTAACCATCCCTGTACTGTTTGGGCTAGTTCATTTGTAATGAACTGGCAATGGTTACTCCATCATGGTCTTGCACTTTGTGATGAGTACAAAGCACGTTATGACAAGGAACACACTTGTCGTAAGACATTAGAGGAAGCACAGGTCATTCTCCCCTCTGGAGACCCCACAGGTAGGTCTGGTAAGGGACCTACCCCATTTGTCCGTGCCATGCCTGATGAATATAAGTTAGATACAAACATCTCAACCTTTGATGCTTACAAGATGTATATTGCATCTAAACCTTGGGTCAAAGATAACTATGTTAGAATTCCTGATAGGAAACCTGATTGGGTATGAAAACAGTTCTAACAGTTAATGATGATGGAATTCTCACATTCCCTGAAAACTTTCTGGACAGTCTAGGCTGGAAGGAGGGTGATGTGTTAGAATGGATTGATAATAAAGATGGATCTTTTTCACTGAGGAAACCTGATGAGTCGGAATGAGTTTGTTTGGACGGAGAAGTATCGTCCCCAGACAATTGATGATTGTATTCTCCCAGAGAGTACAAAGAAAACATTTAAGGATTTCCTGGAGAAGGGGGAGGTTCCTAATCTGCTACTTGCAGGGCCTCCTGGGTGTGGTAAAACTACTGTAGCAAAGGCATTATGTGATGAACTAGGAGCTGATGTTTATGTCATCAATGGATCAGATGAGGGACGTTTCCTTGACACTGTCAGAAACAATGCGAAGAACTTCGCTTCGACCCTCTCACTTTCTTCAACTGCAAAACACAAAGTCATCATCATTGATGAGGCAGATAACACAACCCCAGATGTACAACTCTGCCTTAGGGCGTTTACTGAGGAGTTTATTGGTAACTGCAGGTTCATCTTCACCTGCAACTACAAAAACAAAATTATCTCTCCCCTCCACTCTCGTTGTGCGGTCGTCGAATTCTCCATTAAGGGGAAAGAAAAGGCACAGCTTGCTGCAGGCTTTTATAAACGCCTTCAAGAAATCCTACAGATCGAAAAGGTTCAGTTCGATCAGAAAGTCCTTGCGGAACTTATCAACAAACACTTCCCCGACTGGAGGCGTGTTCTCAATGAATGCCAGAGGTATTCTGTTGGAGGAAAAATAGACTCTGGAATTCTTGCAACTTTTTCTGATGTCAAAACAAATGAACTCTTCAAGTTTCTCAAAGAGAAAAACTTCACTGAAGTTCGTAAATGGGTCGTCGATAATCTGGACAATGATCCTGCTCTACTATTGCGTAGTATTTACGATGCTCTTTACACACACTTGGCAGGTCCTGGGATTGCTGCTGCTGTCCTTATTATTGCTAAGTATCAGTACCAGAGTTCTTTCGTTGCTGATCAAGAAATAAATATGTTGGCATGTTTGACTGAAATTATGATTGAGGCTGAGTGGAAATGAATGTAAAAGTATTGCGCATGAACACAGGTGAAGAAGTTATCTTCACTTTGATTAATGAAGATGATGAGTTTCTTGAGGTAGAACATCCTCTAGTTGCTCTTCCTAATGCACAAGGTCAGGTTGGGTTTGCACCATGGTCTACTCTTGCAAAGGAGGATGATACCATCAAAGTTGCAAAGAAATACATTGTTTATGTGATTGAGGCAAGAGAAGAGATTGAAGAAAACTATGAAAAGATCTTCTCTCCAATTCAAACACCAACTAAAAAACTTATTTTGTAAAACAATGAAGTTATTAACTTTTTTGGTAGCATCAGTTTTGATTACACCTCCAGCATTTGCTGACTATAGACAGGGTGGTGGTGTTCAAGAGACTAAGTGTTACAACACAGTTTATCGTGAGGAGTACATTCCAGGTACAAGAACAAATCCTGGTAGAGTTAGAAGATGGAATGAACAAGTTGAAACTGCTTGTGAAAATCAAGTGAGAATTCAACCATACCCACAACCAACTCAATCAAATGTTGATGACAACTCTTGTATTGAGGGAAGTATTCTTGGGGGAATAGCTGGTGGTGCAGCAGGTGGAGTTTTGTCTACTCAAGAAAATTGGATTTGGTCAATTCCAACTGGTATAATTGGTGGTGCATTGATCGGATGTCAAGCTGATGGAGGTTGAATGGAACTTAAAGATTGGTTGAATTCAATTAATTTCACCAAAGAGAATGTGTTAGAGGATAGTCCTGATCTTACCAAGGAGTATCCTCCTTATATTATCAATCGTTGTCTGTCTGGTCACTTAGACTGTATTATGTTTGCTAATGAAATGAATAAGTATCATTTCCTTGACAAAGATATGCAATATAATTTTTATCTAAATACTTTGAGAAAACGGAAGAGATTCTCTCCCTGGATTCGTAAGGATAAGATTACAGATCTGGAGTTGGTGAAACGTTATTATGGTTTTAGTAACGAGAAAGCATCTCAAGCATTGAAGATTTTATCACCTGAACAAATTGAATTTATCAAACAACGACTTGAAACTGGTGGCAAGAAATGACAAAAACTATTGAACCTCAAGTGAATTGGTCTCAGGACAAAATGATTGAGGTCCGATTGAATGAACCTGATGACTTTCTCAAAGTTCGTGAAACTCTGACACGCATTGGTGTGGCTTCTCGCAAAGAAAAGAAGCTCTATCAGTCTTGTCATATTCTTCACAAACAGGGAAAATATTTTATTGTTCACTTTAAGGAACTGTTTGCACTTGATGGTAAGTATGCAAACCTCACTGTGAACGATGTTCAGAGACGTAATCGAATTACCAAACTACTTGCTGACTGGGGATTGGTTTCTCTTGTGAAGGAAGATACGATCATGGATATTGCTCCATTGAATCAGATCAAGGTTCTTCCTTATAGAGATAAGAAAGAGTGGATTTTAGAACAGAAGTACAATATTGGTTCTAAAAAGGATAAAGTAGAGGAAACCCCATAAAGAAGTTGGGTTTACCCTCTTCCCATTTTCAACCTTCTCCTATAAATTAATTGTGTTGGATGCCTTAGGGGTTCAACATATTTCACACTCGCTTAAAAAGGAGAAAACACATGGTAAGCGCACTTTCACGTTACCGTTCTGGAGACCTCAATAGCTTTCTTAAAGATATTGATCGTTACTCCATTGGGTTGGATCGGATGTTCAATCATCTGGGTTCCATCAATCAAGATGTGAACTATCCACCTTACAATCTCGTCAAGGTAGACGAAAACAATTACAGTCTTGAAATTGCTCTGGCAGGTTTCAACTCTGATGAAGTAAAAGTTTACACTGAGATTAATCAACTTTTTGTAGAAGCATCCAAAGAAGATGTTGATGGACGTGAGTATGTTCATCGTGGATTAGCTTCTCGTTCCTTCACTCGTTCTTGGACACTCTCTGAGGATGTAGAGGTCACTGAAGTGAACTTTGTTGATGGAATTCTCTCTGTGTCTCTTCGTCACATTGTTCCTGAAAAACACCAGAAGCGACTGTGGTTCGGTTCTGAATCCTGATGAGAGGGGAGGTTTACACCTCCCTTTTTTTGTGTTATAACTATAATGGATTTGAACATTGTTATGACAAACAAAACTCATAATAAAACTAAAAAAGGTCACGAAGAACAGTGGGAGTGGGAAGAGTCACCACAACTTGCTGAGGTCCTTAAGAGACTCCATGAAATTACAGTAAAGAATAAAAACAAATGACAATTAAACTTGCACTGTTGAGATCTGGTGAAGATATTATTGCTGACATTGAAGAGATGGTTGTCAATGAAAGAGTTGTGGGTTATTTCTTTAATTATCCATGTAGAGTAAATTTGATTGGTAATGAGGTTTCACATGTAGGAAATAAAAAACTTCCATTTAAGATGAGACTAACACCTTGGATGCCTTTATCAAAAGATCAGAAGATTCCTGTTGTCACTGATTGGGTGGTGAGTATTGTAGAACCACTTGACGAACTTGTAGAGACCTATGTTGCTGGAGTAGAAAAGTATGAAAAAAGAAAATCTGAAGTTATTGGTTCTAGTGAACAATCAGAAGTTGTTGAGTCAGATTGAGGAGGCCTCTTCTGAACTTGGTGAACCAGATTGTCGTTTGATTGAACCATTTGAGGTTAAATCAGATGGAACTCTTGCCCCCTGGTTAGTAGATCTTACAACTCAAAATTCATTCATGATTCATTCTGATAAAATCTTGACCATTGTGGAACCTAATGGTAAGATGATTGATAAGTATGAGAATCTTGTGAAGTGAGATTTTACACTAACATTCAGATGGTTGGTGACAACTTTCTGGTCCGTGGTTATGAGAATGGGCGTCATGTCTCCTTCAGAGAAAAGTTTCAACCAACATTGTTTGTAAAGTCCAAAAAGGACAGTGAATGGAAAACACTGGAAGGTGAGTGTGTTGAACCTATTCAACCTGGAACAGTTAGAGAATGTCGTGACTTCATTAGGAAGTATGAAGGTGTTGATGGATTTAAGATCTTTGGTAATGAGAGATTCATCTATCAATACATCTCAGACAAGTACTCTGAGAATGAGATCAAATGGGACATCAAGAACATCAACCTTGTCACAATGGACATTGAGGTGAAGTCTGAAGAGGGATTCCCTGATCCAGAACACTGCTCAGAAGAGATGTTGACAATCTCTATTCAAGATTACAACACAAAGGAAATCATCACTTGGGGAAGGAAACCTTATGTTCCTTCACAGACTAATGTGACTTATCATCATTACTCTGATGAGGTTGAGATGCTGAATGCATTTCTCAATTGGTGGCAGACCAACACTCCTGATGTTGTGACTGGTTGGAATGTGAGACTATATGATATTCCATATCTCTGTGGCCGCATTGAGAGGGTCATGGGTGAAAAGAAAAAGAAAATGTTGTCACCATGGAACATGGTATCCATGGAAGAGATTGGAATTTCTGGAAGAGTTTATAAAGTCTTTGAGATGATGGGAATCACAACACTCGATTACTTAGAACTCTATAAGAAATTTACTTATAAGGCACAAGAGTCCTATCGACTTGACTTTATTGCTGAGGTTGAACTGGGTCAAAAGAAACTAGACCACTCTGAATTCAACACCTTTAAGGAGTTTTATGATGGGAACTGGAAGAAGTTTGTTGACTACAACATTGTTGACGTAGAACTGGTTGACAGGATGGAGGACAAACTTCGTCTGATTGAACTGGTTCTGACCATGGCATTTGATGCTAAGGTGAACTTCGTTGACCCAATGTTTCAAGTTAGAATGTGGGACACAATCATCTATAATAATCTTAAGAAACAAAAGATCGTCGTTCCACCAAAGGATAGAAGTGGAGGAGATAAAGACACTAAGTTTGCTGGTGCTTATGTGAAAGAACCCAAACCAGGTGTTTATGACTGGGTTGTTTCATTTGACCTCAATTCACTCTATCCACACCTGATCATGCAGTATAATATTTCTCCAGAGACCCTTATGGAGGAGAAACACCCATCAGTTACTGTGAATAAAATTCTGAATGAAGAACTTACGTTTGAGATGTATAAAGACTATTCTGTCTGTGCAAATGGTGCAATGTTTCGTAAAGATGTGAAAGGTTTTCTTCCATTATTGATGGAGAAGATGTATGATGAACGTAAGGCATTCAAGAAGAAAATGCTTAAGTCCAAACAACAGTTAGTTGACATTGAATCTGAAATGAAAAGGAGGGGAATCAAATGAGTCATAGAGATCACAAATATGGTGGTTTGGTCAGATATGATCACAAAAACAAACTCATCTTTGTTACTAGAGAACTAAATCCTCCAACAGCAAATGCAAGGTTTATTAATCACCTTGAGAATGAAAACCCTGACTATAAGGTAGTAAAGAACTGGTAATGACAAAAGATCTATCTAACTTGTCAGATGAACAACTTCTTAGACTGAGAGATCAGACAGTCAAGGACATTGCAAAGTTTAACAACTTTCAAATGGTTCGTAAGATTTGTCTGAACTCAGCCTATGGTGCTATTGGTAATCAATACTTTAGGTACTTTAAACTTGCCAATGCAGAAGCAATTACTCTGTCTGGTCAAACATCAATCCGTTGGATTGAGATGAAGATGAATGGATACATCAATAAGATTCTTCAAACCAAAGACATTGATTATGTGATTGCTTCTGACACTGATTCTATCTACATTAACTTTGGCCCACTTGTGGACAAGTTTCTTTCAAAGAAGAAAGATAAAAAGGAAGAGGTAGTTGGTTTGGTTAATAAGATCTGTGAGGATCAACTAGAACCATTCATTGATAAGTGCTACAACCAACTGGCTGAGTATGTGAATGCTTATGACCAGAAAATGCAGATGAAACGGGAGAACATTGCAGACCGTGGAATCTGGACCGCAAAGAAACGTTATATCTTGAATGTGTGGGACAGTGAGGGTGTTAGGTATGAAGAACCCAAACTGAAGATCATGGGTATTGAGGCAGTCAAGTCTTCCACTCCAGCACCCTGTAGAAAGATGATTAAGGATGCTCTGAACCTGATGATGAGTGGTACAGAGGATGACCTCATTGACTTCATTGAGGATGCTAGAGTCAAGTTTAAGAAGATGTCACCAGAGGAGATCGCATTTCCTAGAACTGTCTCTGATGTGAATAAACACAAATCACATGCCACAATCTATGGAAAAGGATGTCCAATTCATGTGAGAGGTTCACTACTTTATAATCACTATCTCAAGGAACATAATCTCACCAACAAATATTCACTTATCAATAATGGTGAGAAGATTAAGTTTATCTTTCTTAAGAAGGCAAACCCTACAAGAGAGAATGTGATTTCCTTTATTAGTGAATTTCCTTATGAGTTAGGACTTGATAAATATCTTGATTATGACTTACAATTTGAAAAAGCGTTTCTTGATCCTGTCAAGGTGATTCTTGATGCTATTGGTTGGAACGTGGAAAAGACTGTAAACCTGGAGTTGTTTTTCGGATAATGGAGTTCTTAAAAGATATTGTAAAAGAAATTGGTGATGAGTACACACAACTTGCTGCTGATATTGACGAAACTGAAACTTATGTGGACACAGGTTCGTATGTTTTTAACGGACTTGTTTCAGGGAGTTTATTTGGCGGTGTATCTGGGAATAAGATTACTGCCATTGCTGGGGAGTCTTCTACTGGCAAGACTTTCTTTAGTCTCGCCATGGTTAAGAATTTTCTGGATAGTAATCCTGATGGTTACTGTCTGTACTTTGACACTGAAGCAGCAGTTAATAAATCTCTTCTTGGGAGTCGTGGCATTGACTTGACTCGTGTAGTTGTTGTCAATGTTGTTACCATTGAAGAATTCAGACAAAAGGCACTTAAGGCAGTTGATCTCTATCTTAAGAAACCAATTGATGAGAGAAAACCATGCATGTTTGTTCTTGATTCTCTTGGAATGTTATCCACAGAAAAAGAAATTAAAGATGCCTTGGATGATAAACAAGTTCGTGACATGACAAAATCACAACTTGTTAAGGGTGCATTCAGAATGTTGACTCTTAAACTGGGTCAAGCAAAAATTCCAATGATCGTTACCAACCACACTTACGATGTTATCGGCGCTTACATACCAACTAAAGAAATGGGGGGAGGCAGCGGCCTCAAGTATGCAGCAAGTACAATCATCTATCTCTCAAAGAAAAAAGAAAAAGATGGAACAGAAATTGTCGGCAATCTTATCAAAGCTAAGACTGCTAAGTCGCGTTTGAGTAAAGAGAATAAGGATGTTACCATTCGTCTTTACTATGATGAGCGTGGTCTTGATCGTTATTATGGTCTCCTTGAACTAGGTGAGATTGGTGGTCTCTGGAAGAATGTAGCAGGACGTTATGAGATGAATGGTAAGAAGGTCTATGCCAAGGCAATCCTAAAAGACCCAGAAGAATATTTCACTGAAGAAGTGATGCAACAGTTGGACAAAGTAGCACAGGAGCAATTCTCTTATGGTTCAAGTTTATGAAAACATTCTCCCTGAAGAACTTTGTAATAAATTGATTGATGTCTTTGAGAATTCTTCTGAGAATCATGAGTTCATAAACAATAGTTACAAACCATGTTTCACTCAACTCAATATAAACAAAACTCACCCTGAATTGGTAAGAGAGTTGGTCTCCTACACACAAAGAGTTTATGGTCTTTATTCTGTTGATGTGAATAATAAGTTTCTTCCTAAACTTAAAAAGATGGAAGAATTTAGAATCAAACGTTATCTTCCTGGTGGTGAAGAGAGATTTGATGAACATGTGGATGTTGCAAATCAAAATGATTGTATCCGCGCCTTGTCATTTCAATTCTATTTGAATGATAATGATGGTGACACTTATTTCAGTAAGATCAAGAAATATGTCAAACCAAAGGTTGGTAAGGCAATTGTGTTTCCTCCAACCTGGGAATATCCTCATTCAGGACTTCCTCCTTCAAATAACACTAAGTATATTTTGAGCACTTATATTCATTATGGATAAGATTGAATTTCTAATTCTAAAGAACCTTCTCCATAATGAGGATTATCTTAGGAAAGTAATTCCTTTTTTGAAATCTGAATACTTTGAATCCTACAATCAGAAGATTGTGTTTGAAGAGATTTTTGATTTTGTCACAAAGTATAATGACATTCCATCTCAGGAGATTCTTTCCATTGAAGTGGAGAAAAGAAAAGACATCAATGAAGACACATTTAAAGAAATCTCTAAACTGATTCTTCATCTGGATGATCAACCTGTTGAGTTTGAATGGTTACTTGACACTACAGAAAAATGGTGTCGAGACCGTGCCATTTATTTGGCACTGATTGAATCAATCTCAATTGCTGATGGTGGTGACAATAAAAAGACACCAGATGCCATCCCCTCAATTTTGTCTGACGCTCTTGCAGTGTCTTTTGATAATCATGTTGGTCATGACTATCTGTTAGACTACGAAGAGAGGTATGAACTCTACAATAGAAAAGAATCCAGAATTGAGTTTGATCTGGAATACTTCAACAAGATTACAAAAGGTGGTCTTCCTAATAAAACTCTCAACATTGCTCTTGCAGGTACTGGTGTGGGTAAGTCTCTCTTTATGTGTCATCTTGCCAGTTCTGTTCTTTTGCAAAACCGTAATGTTCTTTACATTACCTTGGAGATGGCTGAAGAGAAGATCGCAGAAAGAATCGATGCCAACCTTTTGAACATTCCCATTCAAGAAGTGGCAAGTCTTCCAAAGTCCATGTTTGAAACCAAGGTAAATAATCTTACACAGAAAACCAAAGGGTCTCTAATCATCAAAGAGTATCCAACTGCATCAGCACACAGTGGACATTTCAAGTCACTTCTCAATGAGCTTGCTCTTAAGAAATCATTTAGACCTGATATTATTTTCATTGATTACCTTAATATATGTGCTTCCAGCAGGTATCGCGGAGGCAGCAATGTCAATTCATATACGGTTATTAAGTCTATTGCTGAAGAACTTAGAGGACTGGCTTGTGAAGCAAACGTCCCTATCGTTTCTGCCACGCAGACCACTCGTTCTGGTTATGGTAGCTCTGACGTTGAGCTTACTGATACTTCTGAGTCCTTTGGTCTCCCTGCTACTGCTGATCTTATGTTTGCCCTTATTAGTACTGAAGAGCTCGAATCCTTGGGACAGATACTTGTGAAACAATTGAAGAACAGGTATAATGATGTGAATATCTTTAAAAGATTTGTGGTAGGTATTGACAGGGCCAAGATGAGATTATATGACTGTGAGCAGTCTGCTCAGCAAGATCTTCTTGACAGTAAGAATGAAGAAGAGTACAATTATAAAGAAGACAAACCAAAGAAATCATTTGATGGATTCAAATTCTGATATGGGGTTGACTACTAGAGAGATGCAATCTAAATTGGTTGCCAAAGATACCCCTCATTATTATGAGGTCATTATCAAGAG
>Ga0208645_1001861_pt1 | contig 17673 bp, 18 predicted proteins | sample VirMetDEL_Sep_01_FD_184519 | JGI IMG/M metagenome (GOLD analysis project Ga0208645, IMG submission 184519) | Aqueous microbial communities from the Delaware River and Bay under freshwater to marine salinity gradient to study organic matter... | ecosystem: Environmental > Aquatic > Marine >... | reverse complement strand
GCCCACCCAGGCGCAGCGAGTCGATCAACTGACGCACCTTTGGCGAGAGATGGCGTTGTTGTGGGTAGATCGCCCAGACCGCTGTATTGGGTGGGCGGTGCTGTTCCAGCAGGGAGGTCAGCCGGCCGCTGCGCAGGTGTTCCAGTACGTAGTAGTCCGGTAACTGACACAGGCCGAATCCACGCAGTGCTGCGTCGAGTACCGCCTGGCCGCTGTTGCAGCGCCAGTTGCCTTGTACCCGCACCTGGGTTTCGCGGCCGTTCTCGGCAAAGCTCCAATGCTCGCTGCTGCCGATCAGGCAGTTATGGCGGGCCAGCTCCGACAGCGAGTGCGGGCGGCCATAGCGCTGCAGGTACTCGGGGGCGGCGCACAGGTACATCTCGCGCGGTGCCAGGCGCGCCGCCATCAGCCGCGAGTCCTGCAGGCGGCCGAGGCGGATGGCCAGGTCGAGGCCTTCGTGCAGCAGATCCAGTTGACGGTTGGACAGTTCGATCTCGACGCGCAACTGCGGGTGGCGGGCCATGAAGTCATTCACCAGCGGTACGATGAAGCGCTCGCCGTAGGCCACCGCGCAGGTCATGCGCAGCAGGCCCTTGGGTTCAGCTCCGAGGTCGCCGACCGCTCGCAATGCCTCTTCACGCGCATCCTGCAGGCGCTGGCAGTGCTGCAGGAACAGTTCACCGGCCTCGGTCAGGGCCACACGGCGTGTGCTGCGATAGAACAGGCGACTTTGCAGCCGGTCTTCCAGGCGCGCCACCTGACGACTCACCTGCGAGGTGGACAGGCCCAGGCGCTCGGCGGCAGCACTGAACTGGCCACATTCGGCGACTGCGACGAACTCGTCGAGTCCTTCCCAGCGACTCATGGCGTTCTCCTCTGGTATTCGTGGTAGTGCATATTATCCCTGTGCTGCAATAATGTTTTGATATTTGGCTGATTATCTCCGCGTTGCCTTGACCTAGACTACTCCGCACTTTCGTAACGCTCAGGAGAGCTTTCATGATCAAGTCCCGTGCTGCCGTCGCTTTCGCTCCTAACGAGCCGCTGAAGATCGTCGAGATCGATGTCGAGCCGCCGAAGGCTGGCGAGGTGCTGGTGCGCATCGTCGCCACCGGTGTCTGCCATACAGACGCTTACACCCTGTCCGGTCAGGACTCCGAAGGTGTGTTCCCCTGCGTGCTGGGTCATGAGGGTGGCGGTATCGTCGAGGCTGTCGGCGAGGGCGTGACCTCGGTAAAGGTCGGTGACCACGTGATCCCGCTGTACACCGCCGAGTGCGGCGAGTGCAAATTCTGCAAATCCGGCAAGACCAACCTGTGCAGCTCGGTGCGTGCCACCCAGGGCAAGGGCCTGATGCCGGACGGCACCAGCCGCTTCAGCTACAACGGTGAGCCGGTCTACCACTACATGGGGTGCTCGACCTTCTCCGAGTACACCGTGTTGCCGGAAGTCTCGGTTGCCGTGATCCCCAAAGAAGCTCCGCTGGACAAGGTCTGCCTGCTCGGTTGCGGTGTAACCACCGGTATCGGCGCCGTGCTCAACACTGCCAAGGTGGAAGAGGGCGCGACCGTGGCCATCTTCGGTCTGGGCGGCATCGGCCTGGCGGCGATCATCGGTGCGAAGATGGCCAAGGCCTCGCGCATCATCGGCATCGACATCAATCCGGCCAAGGAAGCGGTTGCCCGCGAGCTGGGCGTGACCGACTTCGTCAACCCGAAAGAGCACAGCAAGCCGATTCAGGACGTCATCGTCGAGATGACCGATGGCGGCGTCGACTACAGCTTCGAGTGCATCGGCAACGTGCAACTGATGCGTGCGGCGCTGGAGTGCTGCCACAAGGGCTGGGGCGAGTCGACCATCATTGGCGTGGCGCCGGCCGGTGCCGAGATCAGCACCCGGCCGTTCCAGCTGGTCACTGGGCGCGTTTGGCGCGGCAGCGCCTTCGGTGGCGTGAAAGGCCGCAGCGAGCTGCCGAGCTATGTCGAGAAGTCGCAGAAGGGCGAGATTCCGCTGGACACCTTCATCACCCACAACATGGGCCTGGACGAGATCAACGAAGCGTTCGAGCTGATGCACGAAGGCAAGAGCATCCGTACCGTCATTCACTTCTGAGTCACTGACGCGCCCGGGGCCTGATGCCTCGGGCCGCAGTTTCCTCTTTCGCGGGAGGTTTCATGGAAAACATTTCCTGCCAGAAGAGCTTCGGCGGCTGGCACAAGCGTTATCGTCATCGTTCCACCACCCTCAATTGCGACATGGTCTTCGCCGTCTATCTGCCACCGCAGGCCGAGCAGGGCGGCAAGCTGCCGGTGCTGTACTGGCTCAGTGGCCTGACCTGCACCGACGAGAACTTCATGCAGAAAGCCGGTGCCCAGCGCATGGCTGCTGAACTGGGGCTGATCATCGTTGCGCCGGACACCAGTCCGCGTGGCGAAGGCGTGGCCGACGACGCCAACGGTGCCTATGACTTCGGTCTGGGTGCCGGCTTCTATGTCAACGCGACTCAGGAGCCTTTCGCGCGTCACTACCGCATGTATGACTATGTGGTGCAGGAGTTGCCGGCGTTGATCGAGGCCAACTTCCCGGTTTCGGACAAGCGCGGTATCTGCGGTCACTCCATGGGTGGTCACGGGGCGCTGATCTGCGCGCTGAAGAATCCGGGGCGCTATCAATCGGTATCGGCGTTCGCGCCGATCAGCAATCCGATGAACTGTCCGTGGGGCGAGAAAGCGCTTTCACTGTATCTGGGTGAAGAGCGTTCGCGCTGGCGTGAGTGGGATGCCAGCGTGCTGATTGCCGAGGCCAGCGAGAAGTTGCCGATTCTGGTGGATCAGGGGGATCGCGACGACTTCCTCGAGGGGCAGCTCAAGCCGCAGGCGTTGCAGGCTGCTGCCAAGGCTGCCGGTCACCCGCTGACGCTGCGTATGCAGCCAGGCTATGACCACAGCTACTACTTCATCGCCAGCTTCATCGATGATCACCTGCGCCACCACGCGGATGCTCTGGCGTAAGGTGCGCAACGCGCACCCCAGGTGGTGCCGGTGCATGTAGAATCACGCCCTGACTTTTTCAGGGCGTTGTTCTTTATGCGTATCGGTCATGGTTATGACGTACACCGCTTCGGCGAAGGTGATTTCATCACCCTCGGCGGCGTGCGGATTCCCCATAAATTCGGTCTTGTCGCCCATTCCGATGGCGACGTACTGCTGCATGCCCTGAGTGATGCCCTGCTCGGCGCGGTGGCGCTGGGCGATATCGGCAAGCACTTCCCCGATACCGATCCGACCTTCAAGGGCGCCGACAGCCGTGTGCTGCTGCGCCATGTGATGGGGCTGGTGCGCGCCAAGGGTTACGCGGTGGGTAATGTCGACGCAACCATCATTGCCCAGGCACCGAAGATGGCGCCGCATATCCCGAGCATGCGCGAGCGCATCGCCGAGGATCTGGGTGTCGAGTTGGATCAGGTCAACGTCAAGGCCACCACCACCGAGAAGCTCGGTTTCACCGGGCGCGAGGAGGGTATCGCGGTGCACGCCGTGACCCTGCTGGTCAAGGCATGAACGAGCTGCAGCTGCTGGGCCCGCGTGCCCATGGCGAGGCCTGTGGGCACGCGGTGCTCAAGGCCACGGCCGAGGATTTCCAGGTCGACGAAGTGTTGGACATTCCGCTCACCGGCCAGGGCGAGCACCTCTGGTTGTGGGTGGAAAAACGTGGCCTGAATACCGAGGAGGCCGCCCGACGTATCGCCCGCGCTGCTGGTCTGCCGCTCAAGGCTGTCAGCTATGCCGGGCTCAAGGATCGTCAGGCGCTGACTCGGCAGTGGTTCAGCCTGCATCTGCCGGGCAAGGCCGATCCCGATCTGACTGCAGCGCAGGGCGATGACCTGGCTGTTCTCAGCGCTCAGCGGCACAACCGCAAGCTGCAGCGTGGCGCTCATGCTGCCAATGGTTTCACCTTGCGTCTGACCGCCCTGGACGCGGATCGCGATGCACTGCAGCAACGCCTGCAGCGTATCGCCGAACAAGGCGTGCCCAATTATTTCGGCTTGCAGCGCTTCGGCTTCGATGGCGGTAATGTCGAGCAGGCACGTGACTTCGCCTCGCGGCTAGAGCTGCCGGTGCAACGCAACCTGCGCTCGCGCCTGCTTTCCTCGGCACGCAGCTACCTGTTCAACCAGGTACTGGCCAGGCGCGTGGCTGCCGGCACCTGGAACCAGGCGCAGATCGGTGACCTGCTGGCGTTCACCGGCAGTCGCAGCTTCTTCATGGCCGGCGAGGCCGAGTGCATTGACCCACGCCTGGCCATTCTCGATCTGCATCCGACCGGTCCGCTGTGGGGCGACGGGCCTTTGCCGACTGCAGGCCAGACCCAGCAGCTTGAGCAAAGCGTGGCCGATGAGGCTGCGCAACTGGTGCAATGGTTGATCAAGGCGGACATGGAGCACGAACGGCGAATTCTGCGCCTCCCCATTGGCGGCCTGTCATGGCATTATCCCGAGCCCGATATTCTGCAACTTGCATTCGTCCTGCCGGCCGGGTGTTTCGCCACCGTGGTGGTGCGCGAACTGCTCGATCTGGTGCCAGCAGGGCAGACGGATACTCCATGCGAATTCTGATTTCCAACGACGATGGGGTGAACGCCCCCGGTATCGCTGCGTTGCACCAGGCTCTGGCTGACTACGCCGAATGTGTGGTGATCGCGCCTGCCGAAGACAAGAGCGGTGCCAGCAGTGCGCTGACGCTCGATCGTCCGCTTCACCCGGTGGCCTTGGCCAACGGTTACATCAGCCTCAATGGCACGCCGACCGACTGTGTGCACCTGGGCCTCAATGGCTTGCTCGAGCAGACGCCGGATATGGTCGTCTCAGGCATCAACCTGGGCGCCAATCTGGGTGATGACGTGCTCTATTCCGGTACCGTTGCCGCGGCGCTGGAAGGTCGTTTTCTGAGCAAGCCGGCGTTCGCCTTTTCGTTACTTTCGCGCCTGCCCGACAACCTGCCCACCGCTGCCTATTTCGCGCGCAAGCTGGTCGAGGCACATGCGACCCTGGAGTTGCCACCGCGCACGGTGCTCAACGTCAATGTGCCGAACCTACCGCTGGAGCATATTCGTGGCGTGCAACTGACCCGCCTGGGCCATCGTGCCCGCGCTGCGGCGCCGGTCAAGGTGGTCAACCCGCGCGGCAAGGAAGGTTACTGGATCGCGGCGGCCGGGGATGTCGAGGACGGCAGCCAGGGCACCGATTTTCATGCTGTGATGCAGGGTTATGTATCGATCACGCCGCTACGGCTCGATCGCACGTTCAATGAGGCCCTTGAAACTATGGATGGCTGGTTGGAGGGTATCTTCTGATGCGTGGACAGGACGACATGCAGCGCAGCGGGATCGGCATGACCTCGCAGCGTACCCGTGAACGATTGATTCAGCGCCTCTACGAGGAAGGGCTGTCCAACGCGCGGGTGCTGGAAGTGATCCGCCGTACACCGCGTCATCTGTTCGTCGATGAGGCGCTGGCCCATCGCGCTTACGAAGACACCGCGCTTCCCATCGGCCATAACCAGACCATTTCCCAGCCGTACATGGTCGGTCGCATGACCGAGCTGCTGCTGGCCGCCGGCCCGCTGGACAAGGTGCTGGAGATTGGCACCGGTTCCGGTTACCAGACTGCCGTGCTGGCGCAGCTGGTCGAGCGGGTATTCTCGGTGGAGCGCATACAGGTGCTGCAGGATCGCGCCAAGGAGCGCCTGGTCGAACTCAAGCTGCGCAACGTGGTCTTTCGCTGGGGTGATGGCTGGGAAGGCTGGAACGCACTCGGCCCCTACAACGGCATAATCGTCACGGCTGCCGCAGCGCAGGTGCCGCAGGCCTTGCTCGACCAACTGGCCCCGGGTGGGCGCCTGGTCATTCCGGTCGGTAGCGGCGATGTCCAGCAGCTGCTGCTGATCATTCGTGAAGAGGATGGTTTTTCCCGCCACATCCTCGATGCCGTGCGCTTCGTACCGCTACTCAACGGGCCTTTGGCCTGATCGCTCTATCGATCTGGAAGGATCCATGAAGAAACATTTCCTGCTCTATGCCAAGGGCCTGGCCATGGGCGCTGCGGATGTCGTGCCCGGCGTTTCCGGTGGCACCATCGCTTTCATCAGCGGCATCTACGACGAGTTGCTGCGTTCCATCGCTCATGTTCCCGAAGCGCTCCTGCTGCTGCTGCGCGGTCGCATCAAGGACGCCTGGCAGATGGCCAACGCGACCTTTCTGCTGGTGCTGCTGTGCGGCATCCTCACCAGCGTTCTCACGCTCGCGCGTCTGATCACATACCTGCTGCACCACCACCCGATTCCGGTGTGGTCGTTCTTCTTTGGCCTGATTCTGGTATCCGCCTACCTGGTTGGGCGGGAAATCAACCGCTGGAACTGGAGCCGGGCGCTGAGCTTCGTGCTCGGCCTGGCTTTCGCTTACTGGATCACCGTCGCCGCGCCCATGCAGTGGGGCAGCGATCTGCCGACCCTGTTTCTGGCGGGTGCCATCGCCATCTGCGCGATGATCCTGCCGGGTATTTCGGGTAGCTTCATTCTGCTGCTGCTGGGCCTGTATTCGGTGGTGCTGGGGGCCGTGAAGGACTTCAATCTGCTGGTCCTGGCGGTGTTCGCCAGTGGCTGTCTGGTGGGTATTCTCAGCTTCGCTCGCCTACTCAGCTGGCTGCTTTCACGCTGGCGCGATCTGAGCCTGGCGTTTCTGACCGGCCTGATGCTGGGTTCGCTGAACAAGGTATGGCCCTGGAAAGAAACCCTGAGCTGGCGTATCGACAGCAAAGGCGAGCAGGTGCCATTGCTGGAAAGCAATCTTCTGCCGGGGCATTTTGCCGAAGTCAGTGGCCAGGATCCGCAGGTGATGTTCGCCGTGGCGCTGGCAATCGGCGGTGTCGTTCTGGTATTGGGTCTTGAGTGGTTGGCAAGTCGTCGGCCGGTCGATACTGGCCGCAGTGAATAAATACGGCACAATAGACGTCTTACTCGGAATCATTCAGGGAGCAGTTGGGTGAGTTGGAGCGTCCTTCACGTGCTAGTTCGCGCAGTAGCAGCCGTTCGCCTGCCTCTGGCGATGCTTGCTGCCTGCGCCCTGGTCGGCTGCGCAAGCTCGCCTCCAGGTGGTGTGCAGGTGGTCGAGCGCGGGCAGAACCAGGGGCGTGCTCCGGTGATACAGCGTCAGCCCGTGAGCAGCGGCCACTATGTGGTACAGCGTGGCGATACGCTCTATTCCATTGCATTTCGTTTCGGCTGGGACTGGAAGGCGCTGGCTGCTCATAACGGCCTGCGCGATCCTTACGTGATCCGAGTTGGTCAGGCGATTCGTTTCGACAACCGGCCGGTAGCCAGCAGCCGCCCAGTTGCCTCGACCCCTGCCACTTCACCTGTAGTTGTGCCCAATCGTCCGCCCGTTGCTGTGACAGCGCCGCCTGCTACGCAGCCGGCCCGACCGCCCGTAACCAACACGCCGGCGACCACACCGGTGACGCCGGTGAGCCGCTCTGCAAGTGGCTGGTCATGGCCCACTCAGGGCGCGGTGATCAGTCGATTCTCCTCAAACGGTAGTTTGAATAAAGGCATTGATATCGCGGGGGAATTAGGACAGCCTGTTTTAGCTGCGTCTGATGGTTCAGTGGTGTACGCCGGGAGTGGTTTGCGGGGCTACGGCGAGTTGATCATCATCAAGCACAGCGATACCTACGTAAGTGCCTACGGTCATAACCGCAGGTTGTTGGTACGGGAGGGGCAGCAGGTCAAAGCCGGGCAAAGCATTGCCGAGATGGGGTCCACAGGGGCCGACCGGGTGAAACTGCACTTCGAGATTCGCCGCCAAGGTAAACCTGTCGATCCGCTGCAATATCTGCCACGTCGTTGATCCGCCGCTGACTCATTCCATCACGTAGGTGGGACGGGCTCAGGTATGGCCAGGACGGTTCAGCCAGAGTCTGTTGTCGAACTCAGCTAGGGACAACAACAATGGCTCTCATCAAAAAAGAAGCGCCGGAGTTTGACGTCGACGATGAACTGCTCCTCATGGAGCCTGGCATCGTATTCGGCGAGGTTCCGGGCGATAAGGTGGAAGCACCGGTCGCACGTACCAAGGCCAAGAACGCCACCCCCTCCAAGCAGCACAAATACATCGACTACACCCGGGCGCTAGACGCCACTCAGCTCTACCTCAACGAAATCGGTTTCTCTCCTTTGCTCACTCCCGAAGAGGAAGTGCACTTCGCGCGTCTGGCGCAGAAGGGCGATCCTGCCGGGCGCAAGCGCATGATCGAGAGCAACCTGCGTCTGGTCGTGAAGATCGCCAGGCGTTACGTCAACCGTGGTCTTTCTCTGCTCGATCTGATCGAAGAGGGCAACCTCGGCTTGATTCGCGCCGTGGAAAAATTCGATCCGGAGCGGGGGTTCCGTTTCTCTACTTACGCAACCTGGTGGATTCGCCAGACCATCGAACGCGCCATCATGAACCAGACGCGAACCATCCGTTTGCCGATTCATGTGGTCAAAGAACTCAATGTTTACCTGCGCGCGGCGCGTGAACTGACCCAGAAGCTCGACCATGAGCCTTCAGCGGAAGAGATAGCCAACCTGCTGGAGAAACCGGTGGGTGAGGTCAAGCGCATGCTCGGTCTCAACGAGCGGGTGTCTTCGGTGGACGTTTCGCTCGGTCCGGACTCGGACAAGACGCTGCTCGATACCTTGACCGATGATCGCCCGACCGATCCCTGCGAGCTGTTGCAGGACGATGATCTGTCGCAGAGCATCGATCAGTGGCTCTCCGACCTGACCGACAAGCAGCGTGAAGTCGTTGTGCGTCGCTTCGGCTTACGCGGTCATGAGAGCTGTACCCTGGAAGAGGTTGGCCAGGAGATCGGCCTGACTCGCGAACGAGTACGGCAGATTCAGGTTGAGGCGCTCAAGCGTTTGCGGGAGATCCTCGAGAAGAACGGCTTGTCCAGCGACGCCTTGTTCCAGTGAGGTGATCGCCTCGATCACGAACCCGGCTCCGGCCGGGTTTTTTATGCGCCTTGATGTAAGTCATCGCTTACATAAGCTGTCAGTGTTTGTTGTGAAAACCCAGAGTTTTCACTGGTTTTTTTATTAAATTGTTGTTTTGTAAGGGTTTTTAAAAATTAATGCTCGCCTGCTGGGCGAGAATTGGCGGGTTGTGCCGTTGTTTGGAACGGCTAATATCACAACCGTGCTCAGGGACAAGCACAGGTCATCAGGATGATGACCAGGAACATCGCAAGAAGCGATTCATCAGGACGATGAGTTGGGAAACAAAGGGACTAGGGAATAAAAGTGGGCGGCGTGAGCCGCCCCTTTTTTTGCCCGCCATTCAAGATTGCAGGCTTGCCGAGCAGTGTGAGCTGCTGAAAGTAAAAGACCCGCACTTGGCGGGTCTTTGTGTTTCTGGGCGAACTCAGCGCTCCAGATGCTGCAGCTTGTCCTTCACGCCATCCCACTCTTCGGCGTCCGGCAGTGCTTCTTTCTTCTCGGTGATGTTCGGCCACACTTCCGCCAGGTCGGCGTTCAACTCGATGAACTCCTGTTGATCTTCCGGTACTTCATCTTCCGAGAAGATCGCCTGGGCAGGGCATTCTGGCTCGCACAGGGCGCAATCAATGCACTCGTCCGGGTGAATGACCAGGAAGTTCGGGCCTTCGTAGAAGCAGTCCACCGGGCAGACTTCCACACAGTCGGTATATTTGCACTTGATGCAGTTGTCGGTGACGACGAAGGTCATGTCTGATTCTCTCCTCGGGCGGCGTTCTGGGCCCTTTCTCTGAAGGGCTGCCAGGCGCTCTGTCTGTGGCCGCGGCTCAGGCTGTAAACCGGGCGGTCGTAAAATTGCGCGCGATTCTAGCAGTTTGTTGTATTGAGCGTTAGATCTGCGTCTTCCATGTATATAACAGCTCCAGCGCTTTGCGCGGAGTCAGATCATCCGGATTGATCTTGCCCAATTGCTCCAGCAGCGGATGCGGTACGCTGGTGAACAGGTCACTCTGCATCGGCGCCTGCGGTTTACCGGGCTCCTGGCGGGGCAGCTCGTGCGGCAGGCTGGTAGCCTCCAGGCGCGCCAGGTGCTCGCGCGCACGGCTGATCACCGTACCAGGCACGCCGGCCAGTTGCGCCACGGCCAGGCCATAGCTCTGGCTCGCCGGGCCGGGTTGCACGTGGTGGAGAAAGACGATGCGCTCGTTGTGCTCGGTCGCCGAGAGGTGCACGTTGGCCACTACAGGTTCGCTTTCGGGGAGCACGGTCAGCTCGAAATAGTGGGTGGCGAACAGCGTGAAGGCGCGCAGGTGGGCCAGGTGTTCGGCTGCCGACCAGGCCAGTGACAGGCCATCGAAGGTGCTGGTGCCACGGCCGACCTCGTCCATCAGTACCAGGCTGCGTTCGCTGGCGTTGTGCAGGATATTGGCGGTTTCGCTCATTTCCACCATGAAGGTGGAGCGACCGCCAGCGAGGTCATCGCTCGAACCGATACGGGTGAAGATGCGGTCGACCAGCGACAGCTCGCAGGCTGCGGCCGGGACGAAGCTGCCGATATGGGCCAGCAGCACGATTAGCGCAGTCTGACGCATATAGGTGGATTTACCGCCCATGTTCGGGCCGGTGATGATCAGCATGCGGCGGTTATCGTCGAGGTCCAGGTCGTTGGCCACGAAGGGCGTGGTCAGCACCTGTTCGACCACCGGGTGGCGGCCCTGGTCGATGCGCATGCAGGGCTCGTCGACGAAGCGCGGGCGATTCAGGTCGAGGTTCAGCGCGCGTTCTGCAAGGTTGCTCAGCACGTCCAGTTCGGCCAGGGCCGAGGCACTGTCCTGCAGCGGCGCCAGATGTCCGATCAGGCGCTCGAGCAGCTCGTCGTAAAGCATTTTCTCGCGCGCCAGGGCACGGCTCTTGGCCGACAGCGCCTTGTCTTCGAATTCTTTCAATTCGGGGGTGATGAAGCGCTCGGCACCCTTGAGGGTCTGCCGGCGGATGTAGTCGGCCGGCGCCGATTCGGCCTGCTTGGTCGGCAGCTCGATGAAGTAGCCATGTACGCGGTTGTAGCCCACCTTGAGGTTGGCCAGGCCGGTACGGGCTTTTTCGCGGGCTTCCAGGTCCATCAGGAACTGCCCGGCGTTCTCGCTCATCGCCTGCAGTTCGTCCAACTCGGCGTCGTAGCCGGTCTTGAGCACGCCGCCGTCACGAATCACTGCCGGCGGATTGTCGATGATGGCGCGGGCCAGCAGGTCGGCCAGTTCCGGATAAGTGGCGATGGTACTGGCCAGCTGTTGCAGGTGCGGTATGTCCAGCGCGGCCATCGCCTGCTGCAGTTCGGGCAGCGCGGCGAGAGCGTCACGCAGGCGAGCCAGGTCACGTGGGCGGGCATTGCGCAGGCCGATGCGAGCGAGGATGCGCTCCAGGTCGCCGATTTCCTTGAGCTGCGGTTGCAGCGTTTCGAAGCGGTAGCCATCGAGCAGGCAGGCGATGGAGTCCTGACGTGCTTCCAAGACTGCGCGATCACGCAGCGGGCGGTTCAGCCAGCGACCCAGCAGGCGGCTGGCCATGGCGGTCTGGCAGCGATCCACCACCGACTGCAGGGTATTGTCGCGACCACCGGCAAGGTTGATGTCCAACTCCAGGTTGCGACGGCTGGCACCGTCCAGAATCACCGTGTCGTCCAGGCGCTCGTGGCGCAGGCTGCGCAGGTGGGGCAGGGCAGTACGCTGGGTTTCCTTGGCGTAACCGAGAAGGCAGCCGGCGGCGCCAATGGCCAGGGTCAGGTTCTCGCAACCGAAGCCTTTCAGATCCTGGGTGCCGAACTGCTGGCACAGGCTCTTGAAGGCGCTGTCGCGCTCGAAGTCCCAAGGGGCGCGGCGGCGCGAACCCTTGCGTTTCTCGGCGGGTAGGCCCTGTGGCCAATCATCCGGGATCAGCAGTTCGGCGGGGTTCAGGCGTTCCAGTTCGGCCAGCAGATTTTCCCAGCCCTTGATTTCCTGCACGCTGAAGCGGCCGCTGGTGATGTCCAGCACGGCCAGGCCGAACAGACGTTCATCGCCCAGCACGGCGGCCAGCAGGTTGTCGCGGTGCTCGTCGAGCAGCGCTTCGTCGCTGATGGTGCCAGGGGTGATGATGCGCACCACCTGGCGCTCCACCGGGCCCTTGCTGGTGGCCGGGTCGCCGATCTGTTCGCAGATCACCACCGACTCGCCAAGCTTGACCAGCTTGGCCAGGTAACCCTCGACCGAATGGAAAGGGATGCCGCACATGGGAATCGATTGGCCAGCCGACTGGCCGCGTGCGGTCAGGGTGATGTCCAGCAGCTTGGCTGCCTTCTTCGCGTCTTCGTAGAAAATCTCGTAGAAGTCACCCATGCGATAGAACATCAACTGATCCGGGTGCTGGTTCTTCAGCTTCCAGTATTGCTGCATCATCGGGGTGTGTGCGGAGAGATCGGTCATGCCAGGCCTTACGTGCAGTGGGTGTGACGAAGCCGGGAATTTTCCCATACTTCGCCCTTCGGGTGGGCTGCGAATCTGACGCAATTACCCGTCAGTCGCTGAAGGTCACCGAGAACTGGACCACGGCTTCGACCACGCGTTGCGGCTCATTGCGAATTTCGCGAATCACATCGCCAGGCGGCATTGAGCGCCAGTAGCTGGCCTGCTCGGCAATGCCGCGAATGATTGGAATGATGCTGGCTTTCTGCAGTGCCTCTTTTCGTTTCGTCGTCCTAAGTGGCAGTAGACGAAATTTGCCGTTTCCACTGACAGGTCAAGCTGTGTAGGGTTTGTCGTTCCGATGAGTGAGGAGCGGGCATGGATAGAATCAGCCAACTGGCCGAGCAACTGGGCGCAGCCTTGAACGCGAAGGCTGCGCAGGTCACCACTGCCGAGTCCTGTACCGGTGGCGGCATCGCCGAAGCGATCACCCGTATACCGGGGAGCTCTGCCTGGTTCGAGGCGGGCTACGTGACCTACTCCAACGCTCAGAAAATCAAGCAGCTGGGCGTCTGCGCGGCGCTGTTCGCCAGTGTCGGCGCGGTTAGCCGGGAGGTGGTCGAAGCCATGGTGCGCGGCGCCCAGGCACATAGCGGTGCGCGTTACGCGGTTGCCGTCAGTGGCGTGGCTGGGCCCGCTGGTGGCTCGCAGGAAAAGCCGGTAGGTACCGTGTGGCTGGCCTGGGGGGATGGCGAGCGTCTCTTCAGTGTGCGTGAGCAGTTCACCGGCAATCGGGACGAGGTGCGCCGACAAACGGTCGAGGCCGCGCTGGCCGGGCTTCTGCGTCTGTTGGCAGAGGAAAATCCGGCAATGGGGTAGGCGGACGACTTGCCCTGTGGAATAATACTGGCTACTTATACAGTTGTTGGCGGCCGCTGAGGCCCTTCTGAACACGTGAGGATGGTAATGGACGAGAACAAGAAGCGCGCTTTGGCGGCTGCCCTGGGGCAGATCGAGAAGCAGTTCGGCAAGGGCGCAGTCATGCGCATGGGCGATCATGAGCGTCAGGCAATTCCGGCCATTTCCACCGGTTCGCTGGGCCTGGATATCGCGTTGGGCATTGGCGGTTTGCCGAAAGGCCGTATCGTTGAAATCTACGGTCCGGAGTCGTCTGGTAAGACCACGCTGACCCTGTCGGTCATCGCTGAAGCTCAGAAGCTTGGCGCGACCTGCGCCTTCGTCGATGCGGAGCACGCGCTGGATCCGGATTATGCCGGCAAGCTCGGTGTCAACGTCGATGATCTGCTGGTCTCGCAGCCGGACACCGGTGAGCAGGCTCTGGAAATCACCGATATGCTGGTGCGCTCCAACGCCATCGACGTGATCATCGTCGACTCCGTGGCGGCTCTGGTACCCAAGGCCGAGATCGAAGGCGAGATGGGCGACATGCACGTCGGCCTGCAGGCTCGCCTGATGAGCCAGGCACTGCGCAAGATCACCGGTAACATCAAGAACGCCAATTGCCTGGTGATCTTCATCAACCAGATTCGCATGAAGATCGGCGTGATGTTCGGTAGCCCGGAAACCACTACTGGCGGTAACGCGCTGAAGTTCTATGCCTCGGTTCGCCTGGACATCCGCCGTACTGGCGCGGTGAAGGAAGGCGAGGAGGTGGTGGGTAGCGAGACCCGCGTGAAGATCGTCAAGAACAAGGTCGCGCCACCGTTCCGTCAAGCAGAGTTCCAGATTCTGTATGGCAAGGGCATCTACCGTAATGGCGAGATCATCGACCTTGGCGTGCAACAGGGCCTGGTCGAAAAATCGGGTGCCTGGTACAGCTATCAGGGCAACAAGATCGGCCAGGGCAAGGCCAATGCCGCCAAGTTCCTTGAAGACAACAAGGAAGTGGCGCGTGAGATCGAAGGTCAGATCCGCCAGAAGTTGCTGGTTCCCAGCACGCCGGCCAAAGCCTCCGCTGACGATCTGGCCGACGCAGAAGTCGACTTCTAAGCTGACCGAACATGGCGGTTGTGCTGGATAACCCGCTCGCCGTCAGGCGAGCGGCAATGGACTTGCTGGCTCGGCGCGAGCACGGCCGCGTCGAGCTGACGCGCAAGCTGCGCAAGCGTGGCGCTCCCGAAGACATGATTGAGACCGCTTTGCAGCGGTTGTCAGAGGAGGGTCTGTTATCCGAGGCCCGCTATCTGGAAAGCTTCGTCGCTTATCGGGCACGTGCCGGTTACGGGCCGCTGCGTATTCGTGAAGAGCTTGGCCAGCGTGGACTGGCTCGTGGTGACGTCGACCAGGCACTGCGTGAAAGTGGTATCGACTGGTTCGAGCAGTTGCGTGAAACCTGGCAGCGCAAGTTTTCCGGCCAGCTACCGGCTGACGCCCGCGAACGTGCTCAGCAAGGTCGTTTTCTGGCCTATCGTGGTTATTCGCTGGATATGATCGGGCGTTTGCTGCGAGGTTGCGACGAATAGAGCGCCGCTCTGTTTAGGTTGGCTGGATCGCCAATTGGCGCAAATGGCCCGGTACGTCAGGTGCTCCGGCCAGGCGCAAACCCTCACCCAGTGCCGTGGCCTCCTGATGCTCTTTGGGTAGCAGGAGGAACTCTGGGGTGCCGGCTTTTTTCAGTAGTGACAGGCGCGCATAGGGGATGCCGTTGTCCAGCAGCAACCCCATGAAGCCAGGGTCGCTCCAGGCCGCTTCTGGCATGGCGAGTACGTGATAGCGACTCTGCAGGTTGTCCAGGCCTGTCTCATTCAATCGATAACGCAGCAGGTTGGCTGGTAGAAACACTTCCAGCCCGCGTCTGCGCGCATAGGCGATCGCCCCGGCGAAGGCTTCGCCCTGTATTTCCCCCGACCAGAAGGTCCGAGCGCCACGCCAGTTGGCCTGACGCAGCTCGATCGGTTCGCCAGCCAGAAAGCGTGGCAGCGCCACGCTGATGGTTTTGACGAAGTCCTTGTAACTGATGATGCGCACCTGTTTGCAGTGCTCGCTTGCGGCGTAGTCTTCGAAACTTGCGTAGCCAGACGCGGGCGAGCAGGCAAAGCCGTCAATCAGACGCAGGTCGAAGGACTGTAGCTGTTCGGTTTGAGCTTCCACTACCTGAGACAACGCCGCGTGCGCTTGGGCCTTGTCTTCCTGCACGGGGCCTGAAAGCGCGCCGAGCGGCAGGTTGAACAACAGCTGTAATTGCGGACCTTCATGCCAGCAGATGCTCTCTACCGCCGCCGGCAGCGGTTTGAAGGGCAGGCGCAGGCCGCTGGCTTTGGCGAAGATCTGTCGTGAGCTGCGACCGAGCAGGCCCATGCGCTGAGCCAGGGCTGCCAGGCGGCTACTGAGAGTTGAGGATTCGGACAGGCTCATGGCCGGCAGATCGCTCCTGAAGCGTCTACCGCAGTGTGGCAGACGTGGACGGCTATTGCTCGTATAGCGTAGCGCGGCGCTTGCGTGTCTGTCGCGCTGTGGGTCTGTGGCAAAATAGCCGCATTCATTTGCGAGGGTGCCTCCATGCCCAGCTTGGTGCTGGATATCGCGTTGTCGGCCGAACGATTGCAGGCCATCTACCGGGGTCATGCCAGCCGGATTATGGCGCAAAGCCGCGACGGGCGTCGCGTCAGTTTACCGGCCCATCACTTGCGGCCGTATCTGACTCATGCCGGGATCTATGGTTCCTTCGTGCTGGAATTCAGCAGCAGCGGCGAGTTGCTGAGCTTACGCCCTTTGGATTGATCTGGCGCACTTGCCTCGCGCCGTCGGTGCCTGCGCGGCTATAATCGCCGGCCTGCCCACCTTCAACCTGTCGAGCTAAGCCTGCCCATGTACTCACTGGCCCGCGAGCTGCTGTTCAAACTGTCCCCGGAAACCTCTCATGAGCTGTCCATCGACCTGATCGGTGCCGGTGGCCGCCTGGGGCTCAATGGCCTGCTGACCAAGGCACCGACCAGCCTGCCGGTAAACGTGATGGGCCTGCAGTTCGCCAATCCGGTCGGACTGGCAGCAGGGCTGGACAAGAATGGCGATGCCATTGACGGCTTCGCCCAGCTCGGTTTCGGTTTCGTCGAGATCGGCACCGTTACCCCGCGTCCTCAGCCGGGCAATCCCAAGCCGCGCCTGTTCCGTTTGCCGGAGGCCGAGGCGGTGATCAACCGCATGGGCTTCAACAACCACGGCGTCGATCATCTGCTGCAGCGCGTCAGGGCGGCTAAGTTCAAGGGCGTGCTGGGTATCAATATCGGCAAGAACTTCGATACTCCGGTCGAGCGAGCGGTGGACGATTACCTGATTTGCCTGGACAAGGTCTACGCCCACGCCAGCTACGTCACGGTCAACGTCAGTTCGCCCAATACTCCGGGGTTGCGCAGCCTGCAGTTCGGCGATTCGCTCAAAGAGCTGCTCGAGGCGCTGCGTCGTCGTCAGGAAGATTTGACTCAGGAGCACGGCAAGCGTGTACCGCTGGCGATCAAGATTGCCCCGGACATGAGCGATGAAGAGACCGCATTGGTGGCTTCAGCACTGCTGGGCGCCGATATGGATGCGGTGATCGCCACCAACACCACGCTCAGTCGTGAAGGTGTCGAAGGGCTCGCCCATGGCGATGAGGCCGGCGGTCTGTCGGGTGCGCCAGTGCGTGACAAGAGCACGCATATCGTCAAGGTGCTGGCGGGCGAGTTGTCGGGCCGTCTGCCGATCATCGCGGTCGGGGGTATTACCGAAGGCAAGCATGCTGCAGAGAAGATCGCCGCGGGTGCGAGTCTGGTGCAGATCTATTCGGGGTTCATCTACAAGGGACCTGCGCTGATCCGTGAGGCCGTGGATGCGATTGCCGCGCTGCCTAAATAAGCTGCGCAAATAAATAGGGCTCCCGAAGGAGCCCTTGGGCTTGCGCCCGCCGCCCGGATGGGGTCGGCATGGTGAAGTCGGGTGTGATCCTGATCAGCCGACAGCGTGAAGTTCGTTGAGTCGATGAATACCGGCGGTGCCGGTCAGCCCATCCCAGTTGTCACCACGGCCCTCACGCCAGCCATTGAGCCAGGCCTGACGAACCGAGGGTAGGGTAAAGGGGCAAAGTTCGCGGGATTTACCATTGATGCCGTACTGATAGCCGCGCAAAAAAGCTCTTTCTAACGGATCACGCTTAAGTCTTCTCATAGGGTGTTGCCCTCACTGTTGACTGTTATGTCCCGTTGGCCTTG
>Ga0208645_1001857_pt1 | contig 17715 bp, 18 predicted proteins | sample VirMetDEL_Sep_01_FD_184519 | JGI IMG/M metagenome (GOLD analysis project Ga0208645, IMG submission 184519) | Aqueous microbial communities from the Delaware River and Bay under freshwater to marine salinity gradient to study organic matter... | ecosystem: Environmental > Aquatic > Marine >... | reverse complement strand
CGTTGCGTCGTAAGTTGTCTTGACGACAATTGTGTCGTGTTCAACATCAATCGTCTGACTGATTTTGCTGCTATTACTTTCCATCTTCCCAGGCCTCGTTGATGTCTGGTGTACTTGGGTCATCTGCTTTTAATGTACCGTCACTGTTGCGTGCGCGTTTGCGCTTAACAGGAGATTTCTTGGCAGGTGCTTTCTTCTTTGCCGCAGGCTTTTTGGCTGCCGGGGCTGGATCTTCTTCCAGAACGACTAATGCATGTGGCTTTGTAACTAAAATTTTATTAACTTCGTCTGCTGGCAGATCAATTATGTCATGGTTTTTTACGATGCCGACACTTGTTGAAATGCTGCGAAATGTAACTCGTACTTTCATGCTTTCACCTCATGTGAGGTAGGGGGCCGAAGCCCCCTACTTATTTTTATGATGTTGAGTTGTCTGCGATAAGGCCAGATGCAGCCTCATTTTTACAGACTAGCGTTAGCTCCTGCACCAGTTGGCGAGTAGAATTATCGCCATTTTTGGCAAGTTCTACTGACTTCGCTGGACGAAGCTGCGCGATTTCCCACATGTCGTCTTGCATGATCCATACATCACGACCACGGCACTCTCGGCTTGGAGTAAAGGAAATCGTACCCCAAGGAGTGACGTAAACCGCTAGTGATTTGATCACACGCTCGTCACCAGCCTGAACTGCTGAACGCTGGTTGTTGTTACCAGTGAAACCTAGAGCGATATTCATTTGATACGCTGATAGGTAGCATGTGTCAGGGTTGCCGCCGTTTTCCCAGATTGACTGCATGATGCTGTCAAACTTTGTTTGAGAGAAGGCAGTTGTTGTGCTGTCGTCTGTACGAGCGTCAGTACCGTCACCAGTTGGGTTTGCACCTGATGATGGTGAACCACCTGTTTGGAAGTCTACGTTTGTAGTCAACCACGCAGGAGCGCCTGCCAAGTTACGAGCTGCTGAGGATGACCCGGCAGCGCGAGCTTGGTTGTTAAAAATCGTCGCTTCTACATCGAGACGTTGTTCTTTCCCTGCCTTTAAAACTTGATATGCCATTTCTTTGGCCCTTCCATATTTGGAAAGACCTTCATCTGTATCAGACACAGTAATAGCGTCCTTGAAGATCTGCGTGTACGATCCAAGCCGAGTTGTGGCTGTACGAGCTACGGCTGCAGTCGCATCACCCTCGATGTGGGCATTGCTTGTGCTTGACGCTCTCAAGCTATCGGTCTGCCATTCATGGAACGTGTTTGACGCCTTTGTCTTGCGACATTTTGTCAAGAATGGTGTCTCTTCAGGCGACACCATATAGATCAAATCATGGACGTCCTCTTTCAGTCCGACCTGATCGTAACTGTCAAATGTGTTTGCTGGTTGGGCCATTGGTTTTCTCCTTAAAGCCTATTTAAGATTACTATCAATCATCAGTTCAATCGCATCATTCGGATCGCCTGACTTCCGCAGTTTTCCATACTGCTTCTTGCGAGTTACAGCTTGGCTGTTTTGAACCTTCTTCGCCCCTGGTTTCACCATAGGTTTAGCATCCTGAACTTTTGCTTTGGCCGTCGTTTTGTTTGCTAACATCCGACGGTATTTGATCGCATCGTTCAAAATTTCTACTTCAACTGCATCTTTCAAAGTTGCCAAAGCCTCTTGCGGAATGCCGTAGTATTCCTGACCGCCCCGGAAAATATCAGCTTTCACTTTCTCAGCTTTCTGAGGGTCAGCGAATTCTGGTATCCGTTCTTGTAGTAGCTGCATTTGCTGCTGCAAATACTGCTGCTCTTGTGCTTGTGATTGTCTTTTCTGATGCTCTGATAGTTGCTGAACTTGTGCAGCTTTCTGATCATACGCCTGCTTCGCGTCATCATATTCAAGCTTCGCTTGCATGTATCCAATAGGATCATCTTGGAAAAGCTCTTTAGATGGTGGAGTGGGAGGCGACATTTCTCCAGACTGCATTTGCTCATGAAGGCTCATTACTTGCTGTTGCTGTTGAGCTAATAGCGCTTCACGCTCTTGAAGCTGCTTTGCAACTTCAGCGTTTTCACGCATTTTCTGCTGAATATAGCTCTGACCCGCGTAGTCTTGCTTTAGTTCACTCAGGGTACGACGCTCCATCCTCCCATTGACTTTTACATCATAGAGAGGCTCGCTATCGGCTTCGTCAACGGCTTCTACTTCGTCAGCATATTCAGTTGCATCATCATATTCGGCGCTCTCGCCATCGTCGTCAGATGCCTCAACGACATCTTCGTCCTCTTCAACCTCTTCAACAATTTCACTCTCAGCGTCCTGAGTTGGTTCAACCATTTCTTCGGCTGCTTCACGAAGATTTTCTTCCCCTGCCCCCGGGGCGTCAGTGTCCGATCCTTCGAACATCTTTTCTGCTAGGCTCTCTAAGTTAGTCGCATCCACGGTGCTAACTCCTTTACTGTTTGCGATCTAAAAGTGTCTCTGCCCCAATTGCGGCGTCGAGACTAACTTCAATCTTGTTTAACGCACGAATGATTGCGTGCGCCTCTTCTCTGGCTTCAATGTCTGAAGCCTCACTGTTTGCAAAGATCCGCATTTGGTCTTCACGAACGACTTGCACGAACTGCTGGAATGCAGTGTCGGCTTTTAACCTTTTGGCCTCGTTGGCCTGTATGCGTATATCTACGCTCATTTAGATCCCCATATTGCGCAGACGATCCTGCTCGGCTTTCACCTGAGCTACGTCAACTTGCGCACCATACTGCCCAAATATCTTGGCTGCATCAACGATCAAGTCTTGATCCATCTGGTCACGCTTCAGATCATCTTCCATTGCCAGCTTTTGCTGTTCAAGCTGCAACTTCGCCATATCTGCCTGCATCTTGGTCTGAGCTTTTATCTGCTCGGCCTGCAAGAATGCCGCATTTGGATCTGACCCCTGAGCCTGTTGAGCTTGCGCCTGCTGCTGCATCTGTAACAACTGCTGCTCAATTTCAGGCGTGATTGGCGCAAAGTAACGGTTTGAGTTGCGGATGCCTGCCGCAGCCAAAATGTCCGACAAAGTGTTGCGGATGTTCGTCAAGCTGACCATTCCATTGAATGGCCCATACTGCATGTAGATCTGTTGCTGAACTTGGAATGCTTGCTGCAACGCGCCCAGCTTTTCATCCTCACGGCCAGTGCCTAGACCGACGTTGATTTCAACGTGCATGTCTACATCCCAGACGCGCGGATCTACTGCGACAAAGTTGCCATTCAGGCGCATGAGCTGCTCTTCGTCTACATTCTTTACATGCAGCTCAAGCATGATTTCAAACAAGTCGCGCATGCCCTCTGCTAGATTGCGCACCATGACTTCAATCTGCCCGGCTGCCGCTTCTACTGTGGCTGTCACGGCTGCCTTGGTTGTAGACTGCATGGCGTCTGGGTTCAGCGCCATGTTTTGCGTTACGCCTGTTTTCTCCTGAACGAGCTTGTCCATGTAGTTGAGCGCGTTTAGCGTCTGGCCTGCTACGAATGGCGTTGTCAGTGGCTGGATAACAGCTCCAGGGCGCATGCGCACGATTGCGCCAATCTCGTTGTTTAGCAAGTCTTCTAAATTGACGCCGTCTGTCGCGGCAACCCGTGGGTTGTTGACTAGGGCAGTGTTGTCCAGAATGCCTCTGAGGATCGCTGTAGAGGCGTCCTGATCAGTCATAATCAATTCTGCTAAGCTGCGGCCATAAAAACTGTGAGGCTCTCTGTCTACCTCAAATACGGCGAATGGGACACGATCAATCGGCTCCATGTCTAGCAGCTTGTAGTTTGTGCCGCCGCAGATGAATTTATGCAGGACAGGAATGCCAGTGCCGTCTACGTCAATTTTCATGTAGGCTTCTGTAATCGCAACGCTGCGCATTGCTGGATCGCCTTCTTGATCCTCATAATCGTCCTGTGAATAACCTCGGCGCTCGATGTCTTCAGCTTCAGACATATCAGACGCGCCGTACAATCCGTCTAGGCCGACAACGTCCTCAAACGCAAATCCCATCTCGACTAAGTCACCGACACGAACCTCTGTGCGCTGGGCAACAACGTATGCGTCGTCAATTGTCTTCGCCTGTGAGTTTACAAAGAATTCTTCAGGAGGCACGCTCTCAATGCGCATTTTGCCTTCTGGCATTTGTCGGCTGATTTTAATTGAATAAACTGGAACCTCAATTTCAACGCCAAACTGGTCAACGCTCATTGACGCTTCCATTGACTGTTCAAGAACAGTGACGTCATCATCAGAAACGAGCATTGTCATCTCTTCTTCTGATAGATCCGTATAAGTGAAGATTTCAGCGCGGTACTTTGTTTCCCAATATGCCTTCACGACGCCCTGCTTTTTAACCAGCGCATCGTGGAACGCATCGTTGATCACTCTGTATCCATCATTCTGATTGAATACATAGTGCATGAATTCTGTAGCCTGATCAGCCATCTGAACCTGATCTGGCGTGCGTGGCACATATTCAACAGGCTTGCTGGTAGACATAAACACGCGCATTAGGCTTGGCTTAACGGCACGAATTGTGTCGCGCACTTTCGTTGCAACAACCTTACTGCGGCCCTCTTCAAAGCCTATTGAAGTTTCGCCATCAAACGCATTCTGAGCGTCAATCCTGTCTTGGCTGATTTCGCTCTCTACAAAGTCAACTGCCTGGGCAATAGCGTCTTGTAAGATTGCTTCAACTTCAGTGCTTGTCTTTGGTTTTGGCTGCATCTTTTATTCCTTACTCGCTACGCCCGGCCAGTAGGCCGCCTGTTGCGCCAATAATACCTGAATATGCTTCAGGACGTCTATAGATCTGACGACGAGCTGCCTCGTCTGCCGCCTGACGCTGCATCAAACGATTGACCATTGCGCGTTGTGCCGCTGGATCTGTCTCAAACAACATGCGCGACATTTCTGCTGCGCTCTTTTCACTCATACCTGCCGCACGAGCCGCTGCCTGCGATCCTGCCGCCTGTAATGCGCCGGGGACATTGCCTGTCGCAAGCTGACCAGTGATGCTGAATATTGATGATGGATCAATGTCTGCGTCGGCTGCCTGCATCATACGCTCCGCCGTAACAGATCCACCCATAACTTTGCGTGTCGTTTTCATCTTCTGAGCTTGGAACTTCATAAAGCGTTCAAACTGCTCAAACTGCGCAGGATCATCAAAGACTAATCTCAAGGCAGCCCGTTTTCTTGGCGTTCCAAATACTGTGTTTACAAAGTCTGTGGCATCCCCGGTCTTAGATGCAAGCTCTTCAACTTGGCTTATTAGGCCGACACGCAGTGCTTCTTTTTCTGGCGGTGTCATTTTCCCAACACGCTTCACAAGCTCTTTTTCTGATATTTTCGTGAAGTCAAAGCCTGCTGTGTATGCATCACGCAAACGCGCATTGTCTGCGAATTGCTCATTCGCAACGCGGTAAGCGTCGTTTTGATCAATGATTTCACTGTTCCAACGATTTTTAAGATTAACCAATGCCCGGCCTTCTTTAGTGACTTTATTTGTCACGGCATCAGTTTGCCCCTCGATTAGAACATCCAGACCTTTTTTGATTTCATGCGCCAGCTCAGTTGGCATACCGACATATGCACCGCCCTGCATCTCTTCGCCAAAAAATTTTGACAAATCTTTCGGCATACCAGATACGTCTACATCTGGGTCAATGTCAGCAATTCTAAGCGCCTTGTCGTAAGCATCTTGGATGACTTTGCTTTTTGCCATGTTTTGAAATGGCCGAGCATCCAACTCAACTTCGTATGCTTTTGCATATGCAGGCTGCGCCTCGGCTTGCGTTTTAGCGGCTAAATCGTCCAAATAGTCAATGCCTGTCGCGCCCTCTGCGCCAGACATTTCTTTCGCTTGCTCAGAAATTTGCTCTGCTTGGCGAGAACGACGCTCAACAAACTGCTCGGCAACTTTACTGCGCTCGCCGCTAGGTGTCGCCTGCGCACGCCATCCAGCGCCTGCAAGGTTTTCGCCTAAGTCGGCAGGCGTAATGTCTTCAATGCCCATTCCACGAGCTTCTTCTAGCTTCTGCATCGCCTGCTCTGGCGTCAGCCCATCACGCTCAAATGCCTCTAGCATTTTGCGCTCAGAAAATGTCATTGCACGCCTTTGGCCGCCTACGCCTAGCGCATCCATCACGCGACGACCTGTCTTTCCGGCCTGCTGTACAGCAATCGGAGCTGCTGCGCCAACTGTGCCGCCAATCAGTGCGCCTGTCCCAGCAGATTTAAGCCTTTCCTGAAATCCGCCCTCACCTGCACCAAAGCCTGCTACACCGCCCTCAGCAGCCCCTACAGCCGCCGCACGAGCTGCCAATGGCGCAAGGCGAGCTGATGTAGCCGCGCCAGCCGCAGCGCCTCCAGTGCCTGCTGTGAGCGCCCCTAGACCTAATGTTGTCACGCCTGCTCCGCCCATTTCATAAGCCAATGCTTCAATCGGATTTTCACTGCGGTAGCTTTCTAGCTTCTTACGAATTGTTTTTAAGTTTTCTTTGTAGTTTTTACCTTCAGACAAACCAAGCGCCGAACCCAGCGCGGAGGCTGGGTTGCGAAGCGCTGCTTCTAGCTCATCAGCAAATCCGAGTGTAGCGCCCTGAGCAATAGATCGAATTCTCTGCGTTTCGGCTGGCTCTTTCGCCTCTTCGCTCGTTCCCGCCCCCAACTCTACTTCGCGTCGGATCTGCTCAACGAACTGATTTTGCTGCGTAGGCGTTAATTCAGCGAATGCGTCGTCTACCTCAACTTGGCCGATACCTTCAATTTCAATTATCATTTTACGATCTTCCAGTTTAGCTGTGGCACTTCAACTGGCTCTGGAATAGTAACATCTGTTGTTACTCCGTATCTGGCCCGTCGGTTCGTAATTGCTTCTATCTTTAGTCTTCGCGCCCGCTCGTTAATACGAAGCAAGTTTTGCAAAGCTGCATATGCCGTAGCTTCATCATATGCTGTTTGCAGCTCTCTTGCGGCACGAATTGCGTCACCTTCAGTTTGAACGCCTTTATTTAAGCGCAAACTCTGGTTAACCATTCTTATCTTGAACTCGTTAAAACGCTGCCTTGCGTTTGCTAAATCTGTTGTCTCTTGACCGCCAAGACCGACAAGACCTAAAGATCCTACAGCAGATGCGGCAATACCTAGTTGAAGTGGGCCTTCAAAGCGGCCTGACGTCCCTTGTTGTGGATCGCCGGGGACGTAACCAAACAAGTCCATAACGCCCTTTGTTTCAGCTGTTAGGGCATCAAGGGTTTCAATGGCATCAAAGTCTTGCTCTTCTTCAGCTTGCATCTTTGTCGGCAGCTCTTTTGTCTGCTCTTTCACTGCATTTCGTGCAGCTATGACATTTTCGTTCACAGTGACTTGAGGATTGTTGATGTCTCCATCTGGGTAAGTAACAGTAACAGCGCCCTGATCTAGGATCTGCGGCATTGTTAGCTCTTGCGTTTTAGCAGCCTGAACCGCAAGCTGCTGCCCCATAGCCGCTGGGGATAGCTGGGTTAAAATTGCCATAGCTTCTTGATTGTTTCCAGCTTGGATCGCCGCAGCCGCTCGTTCAGCTAATGCAGCCTTTTCATTGCTACGCGCAAATTCAATCGCCTGTTGCCCTGTAAATAGCCCACCTTCAACAAGAGATGCCGCACCTTCCATACCCTGCGCACGAAGCATTTCGGCAGTCTTATTGCGCATTTCTGTCTCACGAGCCAATTTCGCCTGCTCTCGGCCTGCAATGGCTCCCTGCTGACGATTGAATTGCTCTTCGCGGGAAAGCTCTTGCAAGTACGATCCAAAGCCTGCGCCGGGTTCTACAGCGCCTGTTTCAATGGCTGACAGGTAACGAGCTGCAAGAGTATCGCCAGTATCTGCTCGGCGTTTTAATTCGGCAACTGATTGATTGCGCGTGAAATCTTTTTCACGACGCGCCAAAGCTCTTTCGCTTTCTTGTAGGTAAGTCGCAGACGCAGGATTGAGCGGACTAAGTATTGCAGCCGCCTGACCCAATCGTTCAGCAAAAGTAAATCCTGGGCGATTAGCTGATTGGCTGTCTGTTTTAGGGGTTGCGTTTATGCCAAACATTACTTTCTCCTACCCTATCGGGGATAACTTTGATCCAGCCATTATATAGTCAAGCAAGCCCGGACGGTACGAAGCCCCTTGGTTTGCAGGCAATCCTGCTAAAATTGAACTTGTTAGACCGAGGCCAGCCAAAGGTGCGCCAACTTGAGACTGATATTGAGCGCGTTGTGCGTCCAAGATTTGTTGTTGCAATGCTCTCTCTTGCAACCCTTGTTGCGCAACCGCCTGCTGCGCCTGCTGACCTAAGCTAAATCCTTGCAAGCCAAGCCCAGATAGACCGCCAGCCGCTGCTTGCTGCACGCCCGCACCTGCCAATGCCGCCTGCTGATTTGCCAGCGATGTTTGTTGCTGCAAATTAGCTTGCTGCAAGGCACGCTGCTGACCAAGGCCAATATCATACTGAGCCGCTTGTTGAGCTTGCTGGAATGCATTCTGACGCTGTTGAGCAGCAAAGTCGCCTGCCATGCGTCCGTACTCCCCCATAGCAACGCCTTCAGCCACACCTTGACGAGAACCGCCGAAAGCGTTAGCTGCTTCTGCTTGAGCGCCCAACTGGTTTATTGCTTGCTCACGCTGTCGCGCAATATCAGCCTCGCCACGCTGAATAACCTGCTCAGTATAGGGCGACATGTATTGGCCTATATTCGCCTGAGCCATAGTCCCAACTGGGCCAATTTGCGCAGCTTGAGCTGTTGGCGCTTGGAAGTTCGTTAGATTGCCGTATGTCTCCCCAGCGCCCTGCATAGCCTGCGTTGCGCCCTGAAAAACATTCTGTGTTGGTTGTCCTGCTGCTTGTCCCATGTGCTTACCCCAACAATCCTGTTTTTAACTTGTCTACTGTGCGAGAAAATACAGTCCCTGGAGGATCGTATGAACTGTCGGTTAAGGAGCTTGTTAAGTCAGCCCCAAATGAGCTTTTTGCAGTTGTGTTCATTGGGCTGGTGTATCCTGCCGCCTTAGCAAGGCCCGGATCTACTTGCCCCACTCCATAACCTACGCTCGCAATATTCCCAGTTGATTTGTTCGCATAAGTATTATTGTCGTAGTTTCCATTTGTGTAATCTATGCCCTGATAATTAGAATTGTCATCATCAGAAGAGCCATTACCACCAGAACCTGCTGACGCCGCTTGAACAGCAGGTGTTGAGCCAGATACAAAGTTAGGCATCTCTCCAGTTATTGGATCAATCATCATGTCCATTAGAGCTTTATATCTGCCGGGTTCAAATTTCTTCAGCATGTCCAAAGCAGCTTGGCCACCTTGATATGTCGTGTAACCAGTTACGCCGCCTTGCGTTGCTGTTGGTGCGCCAATAGACAGATCTCCTGCGCCCTGTAAGCCAAGAGCAGACGCCATAGTGTTAACATTGCCCCGAGAAGCTAGCTCTGCCTGATTGATGGCAGCGATCTCTGGCCCTCGATACATTGGCGTGCCAATTGCTGCCAACTGTTTGGCTAATTGGTATTCCTCTCTTGCTTCTGGCGTAAGCTCTTGTGTCTTCTCTTGCTTGCCGCGCATCCTAAAACTCCATTTGCATTGTGATGGACTTTTCTTTCCATCCTAATTTTTTCAACGGCTTCTTCCAGCCTATTCTACCATCAAATGTTGCAAATGAACATCCTTGGCTTTTGGCCCACTCAAGAACCTCTTCGGTCATGTCTGTGATAGCATCTAACTCACCCCCGGCGAGAAATACATGCAGAGCCTTTCTGTCGTGATATATCACAACTTGCGTTATAATACATCCTTTTGGCTTTGGCCAAAATTGCATATGACCCGAAGCAATACCACCTAAAACCTCTTCCCAGGTGTTTAAGTTGTCATTTTTAGCAAGAGCCGCCTCAATCCACGGACGGCATCGATCTAAATCGTCTATGCGAACAGGTGCATTCATCCGTGCAACCTCGTAATTGCAATCGTTGACGCAGGCGCGGCAGGCGCAAATGCAGTTGCAACCGTGGCATCTAAAAACCCGCTTGTGTTATCTACTGCCCACATAGCCTCTAAATAATCATTGGCACTTACATCAAAGATCGCAGAGCGTGACACAACCAGCACCGAACCGTTTTGGTGCAGCGCGTTTTTCATCGTTGACCCCGTGACATCTACCCCGTTGATACGAGGCCAAAACCAGAAGTTCACTGTGCTGCTGGACGTTGATGCAATCTGCGCTGAAAAGCTAATCATGTATTGACCAGCTTCGGCGAACACAATGCGACTTGCAGGCGTTCCATTTGTTACACCTTCAGCAATGCTAGAAGTGTACGTTAAAGCGTACGCTGTGTTTATGGATGCCGCTGTCTGGTCTGTCGTTACTGCGCCAGCGTATTGACCATCCTCTAAGACGATCTGCACAAACGCGCCATCCTTGGACACAACGGGATAACCATTTTCGTCATCCCACAAGATAACGCCGTTCTCTGATGGATTGTCGTCTGCTGTCTTAAAGTACAGGCGCGGAAGCTGCCTACGCAGATATGCAGTTAGGTTATTACCCCAAGCCTTTACGTTGTCGCCAATCGGCGGGAGTACGGGTGCCGCCATTACCTACGCCCACCTGCTTTTGCGTCTACCCGCATTGTGCCAACACGCCATGCTGCGTAAGGTGTGTCACCCTCTACGCGCATTCTAATCTGGCGACCTGCGAAACGTACCGCTGTTGGGCTAGATGGTGTGTAAGGCCCATGCGTGTATTCCGTGTCGTTGGGATAGAACCGACTTTTAAAGGTGATATTCACATCACCCTGCGTCTTTTCGTCAGGGATTAGGTCTGTGACCTGCATGATGTTATCACCGTTGCCAATGCTGATCGGGCCGCTTTGCGCAAATACAGATTGCTCTGTGCCGCTGACTGCGTAGGAAAGCCCAACCTCATGGTCATACATTGCGCCGTTTGCATCCATGAGCATTGGATACTCAAAAACGCCGCGTGACGCGCCAGTTGTGCGGGATAGATTGCCGATGAGCCAGTGGTTTTCTTTGTAATCAAACGCCACATAGCGGTCTACCTCAGTGCTACCCGACGAACAATAGAACCACCAGATTTCGCCAAACTGACCATTGGTAAACGCCCATGTTTTGCTTTTCTGTGAGGTGTTGACGTCGCTAAAAACATAATCATGGACATCGCACGGTATTTCAGAAACCAAGTTACCATCAAAGCGGAAAAACCCACCGTTGCCCATCCAGAACACGCCCATGTCAACGTCTGCCGCTGCTTGGCGCGAAATGATGCCACAAGACGTGCCAACACGTTCAAAGCCGTAAACATATGGAGGCCCGATGTACCGCGCCGTGTGTGCATCAACGTCTGTAATAATTAAAGTCTGACCGCGTGTACGAATAGCAGTTTCAATTTGTCCTGATGTTTGCAGCTCAATATCGCCAGCTTCGTTTGTCGCGGCAGGTGTCCATAGAGTGTTGTTCTCACGGTCACACCACTGCACCTTGCGCGGGTTGCCGCCAGCAGCTAGAGCAAAGATAAAGCGTTCTTCTGTTACGATCAGACCCTTATTGCTTGTTGGCGCGTTGGCAATAATCTCAGCGTTTTTGCCTAGCTTTAGTGAAACGTCATCAACGTGAAACTCTGGCTCTGCATCACTGGCTGCATAAATCTGTATATCTAATGACGTGTCATCAATGTAAAATTGATAGGTGTTGGTTCCTACCTCTAAAGTCTTATCAAGAAGCACTGTAGATGTATTTGTTCCTAACACTTTTACTTTTGCCGATGGTACTGTCGCGGGATCAGCATCGGCATCTGGGTCAATTAAACGTAGCGTTAGGTAATACTTTTCACCGTTGGTTAAGCTGCCAACAGTTTGCTCTAAGTTTGCAGCAGTTGTCCCTGTCCACTTTGCCACCCCACTAGCTACAGCCCATCCAGTGCCTAACGTCCATCCAGTAGCTGCGGCAAAGTCACCGTCTGCAACAAGCTCCGATCCAGTTGTAGACTGCAACTGCCATTCAATTAAATCGCCATCCGCTGTAGAACACGCAACAAGGTATTCGCCCCAGTTATCTATTGACCAAGTAGTTGCCTCCACAATGTTACCAGTGTCAGGGCGAGGCGTTCCGTAGGTACCTCTGCCATACAAGCCATAGCCATAGCCAATATTTACAGACGCGTCCTCTGTTCCGTCCACTAAGTCAGGCGGCGTTATGTCGTACTTTATACCAGATGACACAACAGCCACTAGCTCGTTTGCAGAGCCTGTTGCAACATACCTACTGGCTGCTGTACTAAGCCAAGTATGCATAGAGCGCGGAGCATAGTTTGTTGCATCCACGCCTAACGTGTCAGGTATATTCTCGTTTATACGCCAACCACCGACAGGGCGCAGCGACCCATCACGCCAGCGCACAAGTGAGCCATCTTCCCAGCGTCCTGATGCATCTAGGTCAGTACCAGTGCGGTAGAAGCCTGCGGGAATTTTTAGAGGTATGAGAGCCATGCGCGTTACTCTGGTTTAGTGGGCCAGTTGATAGTGTGTGGGAAACCTGATTGCTGCGGCACGTTAAGTAAGTCAGTGCGATATTGCGCCCATTCGTTTTGTTTTTCTGTAGTTAAGTCTGCCCAGCGCAAATTGTTACTTACTATTGGGTCAACTTCGCTGTGCAGCAAGCTATCTCTCTGCCAGCGAACAAATGCCGCCACCCTTGCGTCCTCATCTGCCTGAGAAAACGCTTCGTAATCAGAGCCTATTAGTGCTAATAATTGCGAGTTATCTACTGTAGTGTCTGTGTCCCAAGGGGTTAGAGCATAGGGTATCCAGCCGTATTCTGGGTGATTTATTTCTAGCTCAAATAAAGTGTTTTCTGCGTTCTTTGAGACTGCGTTTCTAACTTCTGTAATTTGTACCATTTATGAAATCCTTACAAAGAGCGTGCGTCTGTCTTTTGCTGACGAATACCCCATACACCGCCATGTTCCTGACGTTCTTGCTAAAGTGGAGTTGGTGCTAGCAGCACTATCAGAAAAATACATGCTAACACTCCCCATATTATCGCCCGGATATGTGTAATGAACTGTGCTGTCTGCTGCCTCAAAGCAAAATCCGTATGTTCCAACTTTATCTGCATCATCACAATACGTTCCGTAAGCAGTCCCAACCTTATCTGAATTAAGTGTAGACGTTGATGTCAAATAGCCCTGCGATGAGTGATCGCCCCAGCCATACGCCGTATTCCAATTGCTTGTATCTGATGATGAAGGGATGTTTGAAACTTGTGTGGACGTTGGGATTTGATAACCGCTTGCCATTGTTACAGACAATGTACCAGATGTGGTAACTGGCGACCCGCTTACCGAAAAGCCTGTTGGCATATTTAAGCCAACACTTGTAACTGTCCCTGACCCACTCGCAGCGTTAATCGTGTCTATTTGGCTCTGTATGTTTGACGATGCGCCAGATAGATAGCCAAGCTCTGCAACTGTAACAGAGGTTGCCGCAAAGCCATCAATAGCATTCAAGTCTGCCGCAGATGCCGTAACAGGCGTTGTGCTAATCTCCCATGAACCTTCTGTAAGGTTTGGCGTGATCGCGTTTGTACCGTCAGCATTGCTATTTATTTCTAAAACAATTGCATCTAGGGCAGTATTAATTAAATCGCCCCAGCTATCTTCTGACGCACCAACGTCTGGTTTTGTAATGCTTATCGGCATCTAAATCTCCTATGCAGCTTCTGACCATGTGTCGGTTGGGTCAGTAACATCAGTCCATATATCTGTCGGCTCTGTAGCTTCTGTCCAAGTGTCGCTACTATCAGCCTGCGTTGACCATACACTATCATCATCCGCTTGTTCTGTCCAACTATCGGTGGGCGGCTCTTGATAGTCCCAAGTAAAGCGAGCGGGCAGTGTCGGTACGCCCGCCGTTATCTCTACCATTGTCAACGCGTATTCTTGGAAGAACGGCAGTGTGTCAACGACAGGCTGCGGCTCTAAAGAAACTGGGAAGAAGTTAGATATAACCGAAACAGTTGCACTGTCTACCGTAGGTGCAGCAAGCGTAATCTCAACTAGGGCAAAGTTAGATATTACCGCTGATGTAATATCGTCAACAACTGGGGTGCCTGATGTTATTTCTTGTGGCGCAAAGTTGCTAGTGACTGACGCAGCAATACTATCAACGACAGGCGTTGTGCTTATGTCATCCGCGCCAAAGTTATAAACAACAATGACGCTTGCGTTATCTACAACAGGAACGCCAGCCGTAATGTCTGCGGCTGGTATTGTTTCATCTTCAAAGACAGTCGCAGTATCAACGACAGGTGCAGAAGCAGTAATATCTTGTGGAGCAAAGTTGCTAATTACAGCAACTGTTGCCGTGTCAAAAACAGGAACGCCAACCGTAATGTCTGACGCAATAACCTCAACCCTGACTACTTGTACACCACTATCCGCGAGTGGTGCGGAGGCTAATGGTGTAAAGCCAAGCATGTGTTATGACTTCCAGTAAGTACGGCCTGAAGTAATAGTGCTGTTGATGCGCGTCATGTCTTTGCCGCCATCTGTGTACTTGCTATCTAGCACTTCCATTTCCAAGTGCATGACCATGTTACCGACCTGCTTTTTCTTTTCAGCATCGCTTTCATGTTCCATTTTCATGCCATTTTGGATGTTTTCTACCTGATCGCACATATGTAACAGCTTCAGGTAGTCACGGTCTAATTCATTTACAGCCATATTTAGGTTCCTTCTAACTCAGCTATACGCGCCTCAAGCGCATCACATTTTGCCGACAGTTCTTGTACGGCTTTCACAAGAATAGGATATGAACGAACATAATCCGCCTCTAACTTTTCAGGGTTTGACCAATTCACCAAACGTGTGCGCGATGAAGATGAATGATCCAACTCAACATCGTGCAACTCTTGAGCAATAAAGCCGATATCTGTCTTTGCACCCAACGATCCATCACGGCGGTTCCAAGTGAACTGCACTGGGCGCATGTCGTTGATGAAGTCTAACCCATAGCTAATATCTGTAATCGCAGTTTTGTCGCGCTCGTCTGATAGACTGCTTATAGTCTGAACATTACAGCGCAGTGATGTGATATTATTATCACCAAGCGTAATTTCGTTTGTAGCTGTCGCGCCACTAGGCATAGCTTCATTGCCAACACAGGTAACATTAGAACCTGTTGTCAGTGCGTTTGTTGTAGAGCCGCCCTGTGAATACCCTGCGTTATATCCTAGAAAAGTGTTGTTGGCTCCAGTGTTTACGCTGCGACCTGCATATGCTCCAAAAGCTGAATTATCATCACCCTCAGTCAAGCTATAGAGAGCTTCATTTCCTAAAGCAGCGGCATAAGACGCTGATGTTAAGCTGTAAAGACTTCTATAACCGCCACCTACATTATAACTTCCAGAACCGCCATTATACCCACTCTGATAGCCCAAGAAGGAATTATAATCGCCACCGTCTACGTCATACCCAGCTTGATAACCAATATAAACGTTATATTGTGAAGTGCTGAAAGCACTAGCCCCAGCTTGATAACCAATAGAAACGCCGCCTGCTGCTGATTGTGCATTCCCACCGATGCAAACAAAGTAACTTGCCGTGTTATCGGCTGTATCTGTATTATATCCTACAAGTGTATTGTAGTCTCCAGAATATACATTATCACCACTATCATAACCAATTGCGACATTATAATATGGATTACTTGTGGTTGATCTGCCTAACGCATCATAGCCAATAGCAACTGAACGCTGATGATTTCCATCTGACATTGCATCATAGCCAATAGCCACACTATAATCACCATCACAGTCATTCATGGCATTATAGCCAATAGCGACTTGGTAGTCTTTACTGCTTACGTTATAGCTCCCTGCCAAAGAACCTAAATAAGTGCCGCCTGTTAGAAAAGTGCCGCGACCTGCGGAATTGCCGACAGCCACTGAATTTGTGTCAGTCGCGTTATCAAACATGGCGGAAACGCCAAGAGCGACATTACTATCCGCTGTAGTTAAGCTATAACCCGCTTGATAACCTATACCAGTATTATTAGAACCAGAGTTTAAATAAAATAATGCGTCTCTCCCTACAGCGGTATTGTAGCTACCCGATCCCGCATTGCTTATTGAACGATGTCCTATCGCGGTGTTATTTGAACCCGTGTTAGTATCTAAAGAAAACACGCCGACACTTACATTCTGAGTGCCTGTGGTTATTGCATTACCCGAAAGTCGTCCAATAAAGATACTATAATCGCCTGTCGTTATTGCATTCCCTGCGTCGCTTCCAATAGCAATATTTTCATTGCCACCGGCCTCAAGAGATGCCAAAGCACCTTCTCCTATAGGAATATTATTTGCCGTTCCAGTTGCTGGATCATCAGGCCAAGCTGATTGCCATAGCATCACAGTGCCAGTTTGGTCAGGTAGCGTAATTGTCCGATCTGCGGTTGGGTCTACCACTGTAAGTGTGGTTTCAAAATCGTCTGCAGTTGATCCTTCAAAGACAATGTTAACATTGCTTAATGCAATATCGCCAGAAAATGTGCCGCCACTTTCTAAGATTAAATCTTCTGCCGCAGCCGTGATAAACACGACCGCGCTGCCAGACAGGTTAAGCAAAGAGCCTGTTGAACTTTCAGTCAGTGTGCGTGAAAGCGTTGTGCCGCTTGAGGTGTAGGTGCCAGTTCCAATTTCCCAAGCGTCACCATCTTCTATCGTGTAACGCACAACATCAGCATCAGCCACCCCGCCATCCGCAAACGACTGATAGCCTGTCTCAGCAGCTCCAAGCGTTATCGTGCCTGTGCCAGTGGTTGCCGTAGCGACCTTAACTCTATTGGCTAGAACAACCATATTTTACACCTATGCAGGGTCAGGGATTTCAACGTCAAACGTGGCTACTGTAAACGTATTTCCAGACACAACTGACTGCGATGTTGTCAGCGAACCTGTGCAAAGCAAGCGGCTCTCAGATACGTCTGTAATCGCATAATGTGTTGCAGTGCCTGAGCCTGTCACTGAGCCATCTGAGATTGCTGCGCAGGCTGTCTTGCGGCCCGACGTATCACCGTCCTCTGGCGCACCAAACGATACTGAGGTGCTGTTGCCTAGCGTGTAGGTGCTTGTCGCCTCTGTGTATGTCGTAGGCTCTTGTGAGCAAATGTCTATGCGATCTGCCTCTAAGTCCAGCTTGGACAGTGCGGCGTCTAGCACATAATCTGAAATGGTTGCCATGTCTTTCTCCTAGAATGTGTTGACCTGCATGCGCAAGCCTGAGCCGCCAAACTTGGCTTTTTCGTTGTTAGCGTTTATACCATCGATTGCGCTTTGATACAACGCAGCCCACACCTGGGTTCTTTGATCGTCAACTAGATACGGTGCCGAATGTACCAAAGCACCATACAAATACGCATCTGGAAAATACTGCAAAATCCAGTTTGAGGTATTGCTGTCATCGAGTGGCGTGTTTCGGGCGTAATAATAAAGTTCGCCTGTGTAAGCGCTGTCAGGTGTTGGCCATACTTCAATTTGACCAGCGATTATTGAATAGTATTGAGGGCGGCCTGTCGTGTCTGCATTGTTGCGCCGATATGTCTGCAACGATAAAGGCGTAACCAGCTCAATAGGGCGCTCGTCAACGTCCAGGTGAAAGCGTACAGCTT
>Ga0208645_1001850_pt1 | contig 17738 bp, 12 predicted proteins | sample VirMetDEL_Sep_01_FD_184519 | JGI IMG/M metagenome (GOLD analysis project Ga0208645, IMG submission 184519) | Aqueous microbial communities from the Delaware River and Bay under freshwater to marine salinity gradient to study organic matter... | ecosystem: Environmental > Aquatic > Marine >... | reverse complement strand
TTGATGCTTATAATGTAGCTGTAGGATTTGAAGCAGGTCACGACATAACAACAGGTATTGAGAATACTTTAGTTGGTGGTTTGTCAGGTGATTCTTTAGTTGAAGGTAGTTATAACGTAGCTGTAGGTTCTCGTGCTTTACAAGCAGAAGATACACATGGAAGAAACGTGGCTGTTGGTTATAGTTCATTAGCAACATTAAATGCAGACGCCGATGCTTATAACGTTGCTGTTGGATTTAAAGCTGGTGAAGCAATGACAACAGGTATTAGAAATACAATAATGGGTGGTTTAGCAGGTGATGCTATTACTACTGGTTCTTATAATGTAGCTTTAGGGTATAATTCTTTAAGTTTAGAAGACACAACTGGTAGAAATGTTGCTATTGGCTATAACACTCTAGCAAATCAAAACGCAGAATCTGACGCTTATAACGTGGCAATAGGATATAATGCTGGTATTACGGTAACAACAGGAGTTCAAAATACAGTTATAGGAGGGCTTGCTGGTGATGCTTTAAACACTGGTTCAAAAAATGTAGCTATAGGTTATCAAGCTTTAACAAGCGAAACCACGCACGGTGAAAACGTAGCAATTGGTCATAATTCTCTAGCTAATTTAAACGCAGGTGGGAATGGGCATAATGTGGCTGTAGGTTTCAACTCTGGGTACTCAATGACAACAGGGGTTAATAATACTCTAATTGGTGCTAAAGCTGGAGATGCATTACAAGACGATAGTAACAACGTGGCTGTAGGTGGTGATTGTATGACTAGTTTACAAACTGATAATTGTACTGCTGTAGGTTATGGATCTATGTTTGCTGCAACAACAAGTGCTAGAACAACTGCTGTTGGTCGCGGTTCATTTGGTAATGGAGTTTTAACTGGAAATGACAACACTGCGCATGGTCATCAAGCCGGTTACGAAATAACATCAGGAGCTCAAAACACTCTAATAGGTAGTCAAGCCGGTGACGCTCTTACAACTGGAAGTAACAATATTATAATAGGTTATAACGCTGCAGCTTCTGCTGTAGGTGTTAATAATGAAATTACATTAGGTGATGGTAATATAGGGGCGTTAAGATGTCAAGTGGATATAACTGTTTTATCAGACAAAAGAGATAAAAAAGATATTAAAGATTCCGCATATGGATTAGAGTTTTTAGAATCTTTAAAGCCTGTAACGTTTGAATGGGATAAGAGGGATGGTAGTAGAGTAGGTATAAAAGACGTAGGGTTTATTGCGCAAGATTTACAAGAAGTTGACGACGAGTATACAAGATTAGTTTATGAAAGTAATCCTGATAAATTAGAAGCAACATATGGTAGATTAATTCCTGTGCTAGTAAAAGCTATACAAGAGCTATCAGAGGAAGTAAAACAACTGAAAAACAAGTAATTATATAATAACAAATAAATAAACAATTATGGCAGAAGAAACTCCTGAAGTAGTAGATGATAGAGACTACGCAGCAGATGTAGCTCCAGCTTTTAACTCTTACGATATTGTAGTAGCTATGAGAGCTATTGCGGTAGACGATAGAACTGAAGAAAACTACGATGCTGATACGCTTCATAGAAACGAAGGTCATTTAAGAATTAAAATGGCTATCCCAGCTTTTGTAGCTGAATTATCAGCTGAACAAAAAACGCAAATAGAGGCGTTATCTCTATAAATTAAATTAACTTAAATTAAATAAAATGGCAAAAAAAACAGAAGACTTAAAAGTAACTGACGAACAACTAAAAACACTACAAGAAATTGTAGGAGCAATGAACGGTGCAACTACTAGAGTTGGACAGATCGAAACTCAAAAACATATTGTACTTCACGATTTATCTAAAATGAGAGAAGATCTTTCAAAGTTTCAAGCAGAGCTTGAAGAACAGTATGGTAAAGTAAACGTTAATATACAAGACGGTACTATAACAGAAGTAGAAGATGTCGAAGCTAATACGGAAGATTAGTATCGGAAAAGATTATAAGAATGACGCCATGCACTATGCCGTTGGGCAAGAAGTGTATGGTGGTCATACTATATGTGACATTTTAGAAGAAGAAAATAAGTACAGCGTGTATATTAGAAAAGGTAAAGATGTTTTGCCTTGGAAAGACTTTAACAAAAATATGGCTGTATCTGTAGAATATAACCTGCAGTATTAATGAAGTCGGTTTACAACTTTGTTGTAACACCAGTGAAATCAAGATACAACAATACAAAAGATATAGGAGGTAAAGAACTGATAGTTAATACAGAGATATTCAACCACCAGTACGTTAGTAGAGAAGCTATAGTAAAAGCAATACCTACAGTTGGTGATACAGATATAAAAATTGGTGATAAGGTTATAGTACACCACAATGTATTTAGAAGGTGGCACAACCAGCACGGTATAGAAAAGAATAGTAGAGGTTATATTGATGAAGAAACATACTTAGTACAACCAGATCAAATATTCTTATACAAAAATACTGAATGGCAAGCACAAAAAGGATATTGTTTTGTAGCGCCAGTAAAATCTACAGACAAATACAGTGTAGATAAAGAAAAGCCTTTAGTTGGTATTGTAAAACATACTGATGGTACAGTTAACAAAGGCGATTTAATAGGTTTTAGGCCAAGCTCAGAATATGAGTTTATTATAGACGGCCAGAAACTATATAGACTACTATCAAATTTTATTACAATCAAATATGAATATCAAGGAGACGAAGAAGAATATAATCCAAGCTGGGCATAAAGCAGTTGAAGAACTGATTAAAGTTGCCAAAGAAGCTATTGTAGATTCTGACGATGATATATCCGCTGACAGATTAAAAAACGCTGCAGCAACAAAGAAACTAGCTATATTTGATGCGTTTGAAATATTGAATAGAATACAAGAGGAAGAGAACATACTAGAAGGTAAAGAAACTAAAACCGAGGTTAAAGTATTTAAAGGTTTTGCAGAAGGTAGATCTAAGTAATGTACGAGCAGAATTTACTACAAATAGTAGAACCTATAAAAAAAACTACTATAAGCAGACTTAATAAAGGTAAGAAATGGAAGTATGGTTACAACAAAGAACACGATCTTGTAGTTATATCTAAGACTGGTGAGATAGGTGAGATATACGAGGTACAAAACTTTCAGATAGCATTGCCGAAAGAGCGTAGTGTGTATAGCAACAAAGAAAAAAAGTGGAAACAGTTTGAATACCCGAAAGAATTAGCTAGGCTTAAAAACATATTTGACTGGAGAGCTTATGCTGAAGAAAAGAAAGCTGACTGGTTTGATTATATAGATGAAGAGTTTAAACGTAGAGATGAAGGTTTTTGGTTTAACAACAACGGTAAAGCAACATACATAACAGGTACACACTATATGTACTTGCAGTGGAGCAAGATAGATGTAGGTGCACCAGACTTCAGAGAAGCGAACAGACTATTCTATATATTTTGGGAAGCATGCAAAGCAGATAAAAGATGTTATGGTATGTGTTACCTTAAAAATAGACGGTCTGGTTTTTCTTTTATGTCATCAGCAGAAACAGTTAACCAAGCTACAATATCAAGTGATGCTAGGTTTGGAATATTATCTAAAACAGGTAGCGATGCAAAGAAAATGTTTACTGACAAAGTTGTACCTATATCGATTAATTATCCTTTCTTTTTTAGTCCTATTCAAGACGGTATGGATAGGCCAAAATCCGAGCTTGCATATAGAGTTCCAGCTTCTAAGTTCACTAGAAAGAAAATTACAACAAACGAAAAGCTAGAAGATTTAGAAGGGTTAGATACAACTATAGACTGGAAGAATACAGGTGACAATAGTTATGACGGTGAAAAACTAAAGTTACTGGTACATGATGAAAGTGGTAAGTGGGAAAGACCTGATAATATATTAAACAACTGGCGAGTTACAAAAACATGTTTACGATTAGGTAGTAGAATTATAGGTAAATGTATGATGGGCTCAACATCAAACTCTTTAGACAAAGGTGGAGAAAACTTTAAAAAATTATATAATGCATCAGACGTTACTAAGCGAAACAGAAATGGACAGACAGCGTCTGGGCTATATTCTCTTTTTATCCCAATGGAGTGGAACTACGAAGGATTTATTGATGAGTACGGAAGCCCAGTCTTCAATACTCCGGATTATGAAGCCTACGATCCACATGGGGAATTAATAGATATAGGAGTTATAGACAGTTGGCAAAACGAAGCTGACGGTTTAAAAGGTGATCAAGATGCACTAAACGAATTTTACAGACAGTTTCCAAGAACTACTGAGCATGCGTTTAGAGATGAAACAAAAAATAGTATATTTAACTTAGTAAAATTATACGAGCAAATAGACTACAATGAAGAAATGTCTAGAACATTAGGTGTTTCAATAGGTAACTTCCAGTGGGTTAATGGCGTTAAAGATTCAACAGTAATATTTTATCCAGATCCTAAAGGTAGGTTTAAAGTAAGCTGGACACCACCACCAAATATACAAAACAAAGTTGTAATAAAAAACGGTGTTAGATACCCAGGTAACGAACACATGGGTGCTTTTGGTTGTGATAGCTATGATATATCAGGAACAGTAGATGGTAAAGGTTCTAAAGGTGCTTTGCACGGTTTAACTAAGTTCAGTATGGAAGACGCACCAGCTAATCAGTTTTTCTTAGAGTATTTAGCAAGACCACAAACCGCAGAGATATTCTTTGAAGACGTTCTAATGGCATTAGTATTTTACGGGATGCCTTTACTTGCAGAGAACAATAAACCTCGTCTATTGTATTATTTACGAAGACGTGGTTACAGAGGTTTTAGCATGAACAGGCCAGATAAAATATGGAACAAGTTATCTGTAGCAGAAAAAGAAATAGGTGGTATACCAAACTCTAGTGAAGATATAAAGCAGGCTCATGCCGCTGCAATTGAAATGTATATACAAAATCACGTAGGTATGAACAACGAAGGTCAATTTGGTAGTTGTTATTTCAATGAATTACTAAACGACTGGGCTAAGTTTGATATAAACAAAAGAACAAAGCATGATGCATCTATAAGCTCTGGTTTAGCTATAATGGCTAACAACAGGCATTTGTACGCTCCAAACGCTAAAATAGAAAAACCGAAACTAAACATAAGTATTGCTAAGTATAAAAACACAGGTAATACATCTAAATTAATTAAAGAATAAATATGGCAGAGTCTGTTATAAATAATTATTTTCCAAGCCAAGTCGTAAGTGATTTGGAAAAGATGAGCTATGACTATGGTTTGAAAGTAGCTAAAGCTATTGAGACTGAGTGGTTTCATACTGATAGAGGTTCAAATAGATATAGAACTAATAATAATAATTTTCATAACTTAAGACTATACGCTAGAGGTGAACAATCAATACAAAAATACAAAGATGAATTATCTATTAACGGTGATTTATCTTATCTTAATTTAGACTGGAAACCAGTACCTATTATACCTAAGTTTGTAGATATAGTTGTAAACGGTATTGCAGAAAGAACATATGATGTAAAAGCTTATTCACAAGACCCATACGGTGTTAAAGAAAGAACTGACTACATGGAGTCTATAATTAGCGATATGCAGCTTAAAGACTTTGATAATTTTACATCTGATCAATTTGGTATTAACACTAGAGAAAGTGATATACCTAAACTACCACAAACAGAAGAAGAGTTACAGCTTCACATGCAGATAACTTATAAGCAAGCAATTGAAATAGCAGAAGAGCAAGCTATTAATGTTTTGTTTGAAGGTAACAAATATGAATTAACTAAAAAACAATTTTACTACGATCTTACTGTTTTAGGTATAGGCGCTGTAAAAACTTCATTTAATACATCTGAAGGTGTTGTAATTGATTATGTTGACCCAGCTGATTTAGTTTATTCTTACACTGACTCACCTTACTTTGATGACATATACTATGTTGGTGAAGTTAAAATGATACCAATTAATGAGCTTGTAAAACAGTTTCCACATTTAGATCAAAGCGAGTTAGAAGATATAGTTAAAAACAAAAGCTATCACAAAGCAAACTACAACAACACTGGTTACAATTTAAGAGAAGAGGATAGTAATAAAGTTCAAGTTTTATATTTTAATTATAAAACATATATGAACGAAGTTTATAAAGTAAAAGAAACTGGTACTGGTGCTGAAAAAATATTAGAAAAAGATGATAGTTTTAATCCACCTGAAAACGTAGAAAACTTTGGTAAACTACAAAGATCTGTAGAGTGTTTATACGATGGTGCTATGATTTTAGGAACAGACAAGCTGTTAAAGTGGGAGATGGCTAAAAACATGATGAGGCCTAAAAGTGATTTTACTAAAGTTAAAATGAACTATGCTATTGTTGCTCCACGTATGTACAAAGGTCGTATAGAATCTTTAGTACAACGTATCACTGGTTTTGCTGACATGATACAGCTTACACATTTAAAGTTACAACAAGTATTATCACGCATGGTACCTGATGGTGTTTATTTAGATGCTGATGGTTTAGCTGAAATAGATTTAGGTAACGGTACAAACTACAACCCACAAGAAGCTTTAAACATGTTCTTCCAAACAGGTTCTGTTATAGGTAGGTCATTTACTTCTGAAGGTGATTTAAATCCTGGCAAAGTACCTATCCAAGAAATACAGTCTAGTAATGGTGGTGCTAAAATGCAAAGCTTAATAGCTACATACAACTACTATTTACAAATGATAAGAGATACTACCGGGCTTAACGAAGCTAGAGATGGTAGTATGCCAGATAAAAACGCTTTAGTTGGAGTACAGAAGTTAGCTGCAGCAAACAGCAACACAGCAACAAGACATATACTACAGTCTGGATTATTTTTAACATCTGAAATAGCTGAGTGTTTATCTTTAAGAATATCTGATATTATAGAATACTCACCAACAAAAGATGCTTTTATACAAGCTATAGGTGTTCACAACGTTGCTACACTAGAAGAAATAAGTGACTTGCACTTATATGACTTTGGTATATTTATAGAGCTACAGCCTGATGAAGAAGAAAAAGCTATGCTTGAAAATAATATTCAAATGGCATTGCAACAGCAAAGTATAAATCTTGAAGACGCTATTGATCTTAGAGAAATAAAAAATATTAAACTTGCTAATCAATTATTAAAAATAAGAAGAAAACAAAAGCAAGAGACAGATAGAGCTGAGCAGTTGCAAAATATACAAGCGCAAGCGCAAGCAAACCAACAGTCTTCACAAGCGGCTGCACAGGTTGATTTACAGAAAAATCAAGCTATGGCACAAACAGAAATGCAGCTTGAACAAATGAGAGCTCAATTAGATGCTCAGAAACAAGCGCAAGAAGTTGAGTATAAAAAAGAGCTAATGGCCTTAGAGTTTCAATACGGCATGCAGTTAAAAGGTGTAGAAACTCAAGGGCTTGCAAATAGAGAAAAAGAAAAAGAAGATCGTAAAGACGAAAGAACAAAAATTCAAGCTTCACAACAAAGTGAGATGATTGATCAAAGAAAAACTAATAAACCACCTAAAAACTTTGAGTCTGCAGGTAATGATATATTAGGAGGAGGTTTTGATTTAGGTAGCTTTGATCCTAGATAACAATTATTAATTATTATTATATTATATTATGGAAAAAAACGTAGAAAACGTAGTTGAAGAAACTACACAAGCAACTGAACAACCAGTTGAAGAAACTAAAAAACCAAACATTAATGAAGACGGCGATTACGTTGTTAATTTAGACAAACCAAAAGAAGATGAAACTAAAGAAGATAACCCTGTCGACGAGGGAGTGGTTACAGAGCTTGATAACACCGAGTCCACAGAAAAACAAGAAGAAGTACAGCCGGAAGCTGAAGCACAAGAAACTCCAGTATTAGAAGAAGTTACTGAAGAAGAGGTTAAAGAGCAAGTAGAAGACTTAGCTGAACAAGCTCAAGAAGCTATGTTAGAGTCTGCTGAAACTGGTAAAGCAATACCGGAAAATTTACAAAAAGTTGTAGATTTTATGGAAGAAACTGGTGGTACACTAGAAGATTACGTAAGGCTTAATCAAGACTTTTCTAGTTATGATGACATGACAGTTCTTAGAGAGTACTACAAACAAACAAAATCTCATTTGACAGATGATGAAATAAGTTTTTTAATAGAAGACTCATTTTCATACGATGAAGACGAAGACGAAGCAAGAGAGATTAAAAAGAAAAAAATAGCGTTAAAAGAGCAAGTTGCCAACGCTAAAAGCCACCTAGACGGGCAAAAGTCTAAATACTATGAAGAGGTTAAAGCTGGTTCTAGGCTAACTACCGAACAACAAAAAGCAATTAACTTTTTTAATAGATATAACAAAGAGTCTGAAGAAACTCAAAAAATAGCAGAAAAACAAACTAACACTTTTAAATTAAAAACTAAAGAAGTTTTTAACGATAAATTCAAAGGTTTTGAATACAACGTCGGAGATAAGAAGTATAGGTTTAACGTGAAGAATGCTAATGAAGTTAAAGATAACCAAAGCGATATTAATAATTTTGTCAAAAAGTTTTTGAACAAAAATAATGAATTATCAGATGCGAAAGGTTATCATAAATCTTTATTTACAGCAATGAACTCTGATGCTATTGCTAATCACTTTTACGAACAAGGTAAAGCAGATGCTATGAAAGATAGTGTTGCTAAAGCTAAAAACGTAAGCATGAATCCTAGGCAATCGTTTTCAAACGATAATACTAGTGGTCCTAAGTTTAAAGTGCTTGGCGATGATTCTCCTAACTTTAAGTTTAAAATTAAAAACAAATAAAAACTAATTTAAAAATAAAAAATTATGGCAATTACTGCAGGTGGATCATTAAACTTGGTCCCAAGTCCTATCAAAAGTACACTGGCGTCGAATTATGTAGATTTTACGACATCAAGTACTGAAGGTTGGGCACAACAATATTTACCAGATCTTATGGAAAAAGAAGCTGAGGTGTTCGGTAACAGAACAATTTCAGGGTTTCTTTCACAAGTAGGAGCTGAAGAGGCTATGACTGCTGATAGAGTAGTATGGTCTGAACAAGGTAGATTACATTTATCTTACACAGGAACAGTTACAGTTGCAACTTCTGTTGTTGCAATTACAGCTCACGCTGGAACTAACGCGACTTACGCTGCTGGATCACACGGTTTACGTGTTGGTGATACTGTATTGGTTGCGGCTAATACTGGTGCTTCGGTTACAATTCCTTGTAGGGTTACAGCTGTTGACACTGACAACGTTACATGTTTACCTTATACGCAAGGTCACATTACTGAATTTTCTGTAACTGATGGCGCTGCTGTTACTGTACTTAAGTATGGTTCTGAGTGGGCTAAAGGTTCAGATACTCCTTACACTACTGCTAACGAGCCAGACTTTATGTCTTTTACTAACAAACCAGTTATTATAAGAGATATGTATCACGTTTCTGGATCTGACGTTTCTTCTGTAGGTTGGGTTGAAGTTACAGGTGAAGAAGGTCAAAACGGTTACTTATGGTATTTAAAAGCTGAAGGAGATACAAGAGCTAGATTTGCTGATAACTGTGAAATGACTTGTCTTGAAGGTGTTAGTATTGATAATGACACTACTCTTGATACTCAAACTTTAGGAGGTGCTTTACCACAAGGTGGTACTCAAGGTTTGTTTGACGCTGTTAAAACAAGAGGTAATTCTACTTCTGGTGTTACTGGTGTTAACGCTTCTACTGATTTAGCTGAATTTGACGCTATCTTAGCAGAATTTGACAAACAAGGTGCTATTGAAGAAAACATGATGTTTGTTAACAGATCTACTAGCTTAGCTATGGACGATATGTTAGCTTCAATGAATTCTTACGGAGCTGGTGGTACATCTTACGGTGTATTTAACAACTCTGAAGATATGGCATTAAATTTAGGTTTCTCTGGTTTTAGACGTGGATCTTACGATTTCTACAAATCTGACTGGAAATACTTAAACGACGCTTCAACAAGAGGTGCTATTAATGACAGGGACACAACTAACGCTATACGTGGTATTATTGTTCCTGCTGGTGTTTCTTCTGTATACGACCAACAATTAGGTCAAAACCTAAAAAGACCATTCTTACACGTTAGATATAGAGCTTCACAAACTGACGATAGAAGAATGAAAACTTGGGTTACAGGTTCTGTTGGAGCTGCTACATCTGAGTTAGACGCAATGAGAGTAAACTATTTATCTGAAAGATGTTTAGTTACTCAAGGTGCTAACAACTTTATGTTAATGAACTAATCATTAAACTATTTTAAGGATCGAGGCTTCGGCCTCGACCCTTTCTTTTTATTAATTTATATTATATTATATTATGGCAAAAAAACAAAAAACAAAAGAGGTAGAGGTACCTGTTGTTGAAACTCCAGTAGTTGAAACACCAAAACCAAAAGTAAAAGTTGAACCTAAAAAACCAACTTGGGAAATAAAAGATAGAGTTTATGTTCTAGTGGGTAATAAAAAACCTTTAAGTAAAATGATAAAAAGTTGTAATATTTATTATTTTGACGAAGAAAAAGGTTACGAAAGAGAGCTTAAGTATTGTGAAAATCAAAGAACTTGTTTTGTTGATGAAATGCAAGGAGACCAAAGATTATCTCATATCATATTTAGAAACGGTATGTTACCAGTTCCTAAAGAAAAAGTAATATTACAAAAAATGTTATCTTTATACTACCCTAAAAGTTCTTCAATATTTACAGAATTAAAACCAGAAGTAAAAGCGTCTAATGAAGTTGAAATTATAGAGTTAGAAATAGAAGCTTTAAATTCTGCAAAAAATCTAGACATAGATATAGCTGAAGCTGTTATGCGTGTTGAAGTTGGTTCTAAAGTATCAAGCATGAGCTCTAAAGAGCTTAAAAGGGATTTACTACTATACGCTAAAGAAAATCCAGCTTTATTCTTAGAATTAGTTAATGACGAAAATGTAGTTCTTAGAAATTTTGGTATTAGAGCAACAGAAATGAACATAATAAAATTATCTTCAGATCAAAGAACTTTTTCATGGGGTTCTAATGATAGAAAATTAATGAATGTTCCATTTGATGAGCATCCTTATTCAGCTTTAGCCGCTTGGTTTAAAACTGATGAAGGTATGGAAATCTATGCAAACATAGAAAAACAATTAAAATAATCAAACTGTAGGAGCGGTCGCTCTACGGGGCGATCGCAAACTACAATAAAGAAATATGGTAAATATAGATACAGTATATCAAAAAGTTTTAGCAATAGCTAATAAAGAGCAAAGAGGTTATATAACTCCACAAGAGTTTAACTTATTTGCAGACCAAGCTCAGATGGATATATTTGAGCAATATTTTTATGATATAAATCAATTTAATAGAGTTCCTGGTAATGATACAGAATACGCTGACATGCTAACTTTGTTAGAGGAAAAAATAGCTATATTTAAAAACATAAAACTATTGTTTTATCAATCACCTTATTATCAAAAACCACAAGAGTTATATAGAGTAGGTAGTTTAGAAACTGGTTATGGTGAAATAGAACAAGTTACACATAAAGAATATTTGGCAATTAAATTATCGCCTTTAGCAAAGCCAACATTAAAAAGAGCTGTATATGTTGACATGCCTCAAGGTTTTAGAATTTACCCTACGTTTACTAACAACGTGCAATGCCATTACATAAGAAAACCTAAAAAAGCAAATTGGGGTTACAACGTTATTAATGATAACGCTTTGTACGATGCTACACAGTCTTTAGATTTTCAATTACATCCTTCTGAAGAAAACAACTTAATTATAAAAATATTAGCTTTAGCTGGAATAGCTATAAAAGATCCTGCTATGTATCAAATAGCTGTAGCAGAAGACAATAAAAATATTCAACAAGAAAAATCATAACACATGGGATTATTAGACGGCTTTATACAAAAACAAGATGAAGTTACCGCTGAAGGTGGTTTAATTGATCTTGGGTTAGATTCAAAAATATACTATGATGGTCCTGATGGCGTGCAGCAAACAGGTAATGCTAACTATGGTAACTACCAGTTTACTTCGCTAGAAGATATTATAAACTCATTTGTAGTTGCGTATGTTGGTGAGGGTAAAATTATAAGTAAAGTAAGTAGAACTGATATTGGTTTTCACGCGCAACGTGCTTTAGCTGAATTAAGTTTTGATACTTTAAAATCTGTAAAATCTTTTGAGTTAGAAGTTCCACCTTCTTTAACCTTGCCTTTACCGCAAGACTACGTACACTACACAGCTATATCTAGAGTTGATAGCGCTGGAATAAAACACAGGTTATATCCTACTTCTAAAACATCTAATCCTGTGTCTTACCAACAAGCTACTAATGGTGATATAAAGTTTGAAACTAATACTTGGAAAGTAAATATACCAGATGTTACTTTAGTAGACGGTGCTTTTATTGAAATACCATCTGCAGAAAAACAATACTTTGGCAAGTATATGGAGTACGGTATAACAAGAACATATGATTCATTTGGAAATCAAATAGCCTCTGATAATGATTTTGTTTCTAAAATACCTTTACCTCAGTTTGAAAAAGAAGTTAGATATGCTATAGAAGGTGTTACAAAAGTTATCAGCGGTGTTTCAACAAGTAATTTACAAAGTGTTAACTACGGTGCTAACGTTGACCAAGGTGGTAATGCTACTAATGATGGTATGATTATATATCTTTTTACTGATCCAGGTGGTATAGAAGTTGGTATGAGCGTATTTGGACCTGGTATACCTGACAATACAACAGTAACAGCTATTGACGGTATTACTATAGCGGAAACATTTCCAGGTCTAGCAGTTCATATAACAAATCCACCATATCAAAAGTGGAAGTTAAAAGACTCTGCAAACCAACCAGCAATAAATCCTGGTAAACCTTTAGTTGTTACAAATGTTAATATTTACGGTACAGAGCTAATATTTGTAGATTTAAACACAGAGTCTAACTCTTGGAATAAATACAGAGCACATACATCAAACACTGTAACTGACGATTATGAAGATGATACTAGATTTGCAGCTGAAGGTAGAAGATACGGTATTGATCCTCAACATGCGCAAGATAACGGTTCTTATTATATAAATGACAATACAGGTCTTGTTCACTTTAGCTCTGGTGTATCTGGTAAAACTGTAGTTATAGATTACTTAAGTGATAGCCTTGGTACTGACTCTGAAATGAAAGTGCATAAGTTTGCTGAACAAGCAATGTATATGTCTATTGCTTATGCTATATTATCTACAAGAGCTAACGTACAAGAATATATTGTGCGAAGATTTAAAAAAGATAGGTTTGCTGCTATAAGGCAAGCAAAATTAAGATTATCAAATTTAAAATTAGAAGAACTAACTCAAATACTTAGAGGTAAATCTAAACAAATAAAACACTAATACATGGCTGAAATTAAGCAAAATTTTTCGGCAGGTAAAATGAATAAAGACCTGGACGAAAGACTATTACCTAAAGGTCAGTATAGACATGCTGAGAATATACAAGTGTCTACTTCTGAAGATTCTGATGTTGGTGCTTTAGAAAACATATTAAGTAATACTAAGCTGTCTAGCATTGTACCTGCTGGTTCTGTTTGCGTTGGTGTTTATGGTAATGAAAAAGAAAATGGTCTTTATTGGTTTATATCTAATGTAGACAAAGACATGATACTACGCTATAAAAGCAGTACAGTAACTCCAGTTGTAGTTGATATAAACAAAAACGTTTTAAAGTTTGATCCTAAAAGATTAATAACAGGTATCAACATGATTGACAACCTTTTGTTTTGGACAGACAACACTAGCGAGCCTAAAAAAATAAACATTGATTTATGTATTGATGGTACTATAGATGAAAACACACATACAAAATTAATTGTTTCACAAAGAAGCATAAACACAAGCTCTAACATAGATATTAGAGAAGAGCATATCACGGTTATAAAAAAATCCCCAAAAAATAAATTAGAACTAGAAGTTAACTTAGATGTTGAAACTACTGCTGAGTTTGCGCGAAGCGGTGGTTTTGCATTGTTTGATAACGCTGCTGGGGGTAATTATGTTTTAAATGACACTGCATTTTTAAATGGATTTTTTAATTTTACAGGTCAAAATAGTTTTCAAGCTGGTGATGAATTGCTTTTTTTAAGAAACACTGGCCAAACAGATATCAATGATTTACCAGAATTGTTTGAAGTTAGAATAAGAGTTATTGCAGATGTTAGCGGTACATCTTTAAACGTTCCAGGTTCTGGAGTTTTTGCACCAGGAACTTATCATGTTGAATTTGTTGAAATAAAAGAAGGTTTTACTGACTACTCAGCTATTGATTGGTTTGTTTATAAAAAACAAAATACAATAGATTTTTTTGAAAAGCAATTTGCAAGGTTTAGCTACAGGTATAAGTATCAAGATGGTGAATATTCTACTTTTGCACCTTTTTCTGAAGTTGCTTTTTTTCCAAACACATTTGATTACGAAACAAAAAAGGCTTATAACTTAGGTATGGAAAACAAGTTAAAAAGCTTAAGGTTAAAAAACTTTGTAGAAGCTGACATATTAGAAGATGTTGTTCAAATTGATTTATTATATAAAGAATCAAACTCACCAAACGTATATCTTGTAGAAAAAATAAAATACAATGATTTTAAAGACGTATCTGTAATTACAATAAACAACAATGTGGGTACTACAACTACTTATGAAAACAATTGGATCGTAAATTACTACGACGTTACATCAGACACTATTTACTCTGCACTACCATCAAATCAACTTTTAAGACCTTTTGATAATGTCCCTAAAAAAGCTTTAGCGCAAGAAATAACTGGTAATAGAATTGTTTACGGTAACTACACTCAAAACTACAACTTAAATGAAAAACCTTTAGTAGATGCTTCATTTGTAACAAGATCAGGTTTTACTCCAGTAGCTAAACAACCAGAAAAATCTTTAAAGTCTTTAAGAAATTACCAACTAGGTATTGTTTACTTAGATGAATATGGTAGGCAATCACCGGTTTTTAGTAGCTCAAGAAGTTCTTTTAAAATACCTAAAGATCAAGCAGAAAATTCTAACTCTATACAGTTTACGGCAATTACAGCTGCACCTAGCTGGGCAGATTCATATAAAATATATGTAAAAGAAACATCAAACGAGTATTACAACTTAGCTATGGACAGAGTTTACAAAGCTAAAGATGGTAATATATGGATGGCTTTCCCTTCTTCTGAAAGAAATAAAGTAGATGAAGAAACATTTTTAATATTAAAAAAGAAAATTGACGAAGACGAGCAGGTTAGTGAAAATTTGAAGTATAAAATTATTGCTATAGAAAACGAGGCGCCGGTAGAAGTAAAGTCAAATAACATACTTATCACAGAGTCTAATGGTACTGGAGATATAGAGCTTTTGTTTAGCGGTGACACACCACAAATTGGCTCTAAAGAGTTTCAAATACATGAAGCTACTTTTAAAGCAGATGCAGGTCCTAGTATTGACAACTTAACAGAAACTTTAAGCATTGTTTTTAAAGACAGTTCTGAAAGCATATTGTCTGATTTTTATGAAATTGCTAGCGTAGAGTTTGCAGCACCTTATTACAACGTAAGTCTTGTTGAAAAAATTAAAGACAAAGAAAGTTGGATATACACTGACTTTGCAAATGCAACAACTTTTTTACCATCAGACCTTAACAACAATTTATCGTTAAAAATTTACAAAGATGTTGTAAAAGAACAACCTGAATTTGATGGTAAGTTTTTTGTTAAAATATTTAACGACTCTTTAACTGAAAAATATGTTTTAAAAAGTAGGTTAGATCCTAACAACTTTATTGCAACAGCTTATGTAGATGCTTTTTACTTGTCAGACACTTACGCAGACTACACGAACAGTCTTTTACCACCAGGAACAACTGGTACTGTTTCTTCTACAGGTAACGGAGCTTCTGATACAAGAGGTGATTGGGTTAACAATTGTTTGCAATTTAATAATGGTACTAATAGCAGCGAGTGGTTTATTGACCAAGTAAGATATGCTGGTAAACATCCAGAGTCTAACAAGCTTAACGACAGTGTTAATAATAGCTCTGGTTCTTGGGAAATGAACTCTGGGCTTGGCTCTAGCTACGGCAAAGGTATTTACAAAGTTCCAGGCGGTGCTCCTAACGGTGGGGATCAGTGGTACATGGAGCTTTCTTTTTCTCAAATACTACCAAACGCTGAAGAAAAATTTGAAAACCACGCTTTAGATTTTGGTAGCGCTATTAATAACACTAACAGTACATATAGTGTTTCAAACGCTTCTGTAAATGTAGAGTCTTTGCAAAGAGCAAAGCTTTTTGCTGTAGGATCTTCTATAAACCAAGAGCACGCTGATCAAGTTGATGTAACTAAAAATTTATTAAAAAATAAACTTTTTAGATTTGTTGGAGATACTGAAAAATCAAAATATATTATTAACGGAGATGTTGTTAAAGAAAAAAGATATAATTATAGAAGTTTTGCTCAAGTTAAAAACGCTTTTGAAACTTACTTAACTGCTATTTCAAACTCAGGCTCTAGTGGTTGGGGTCCTCTTTTTTCTAGTAGCGGTACTATAAATACTTTAACAAGTTCTCCAATGTACGGTGATTTAGAAGATGTTTGGGACGAGTTTTCTGAATCTGTTAATAGAAGAGTAACGTACATAATACCTTTTGCACTTTGGGAGGCTGAGCCTGATTTAGATGCTAGTAACAACCCTATTTACGAATCAGCTGATCCACTTACAAACTCTAATTTTGTTAACAGCGGTGGCACGGCGTATTCAAATTATTTAGACACAACAAACGGTGCTGACAATGATACTCCTTCTGCAATACAGTTTTTAGAGCCTAATGAAAATGAAGATGATCAACTAGTTAGTTCTAATCCTGCTATATGGGAAACAGAACCTAAAGAAAACGTAGACTTAGACATATACTACGAAGCTAGTAGTTGTTATGATATATCGCTACATGGTACAACGCAAGAGCTTGATTGGTTCAATTGCTATTCTTTTGGTAATGGCGTTGAGTCTAATAGATTAAGAGATGATTTCAACCAAGTAATTATAGATAAAGGCGCTATAGCTTCTTCAACTATTGATTTTGTTTATGAAGAAGAAAATAAAAAAAATGGATTAATATACTCAGGTATATATAACTCTACTTCTGGAATAAATAATTTAAATCAATTTATTGCTGCAGAAAAAATAACTAAAGATATAAACCCTACTTATGGTAGTATACAAAAACTATTTAGTAGAAACACTGATTTAATAACTTTTTGTGAAGATAAAGTAATTAAAGTTTTAGCAAATAAAGATGCTGTATTTAATGCCGATGGTAATCCTCAGTTAATAGCTACTCAAAACGTTTTAGGCCAAACAATACCTTTTGTTGGTGATTATGGTATATCACAAAACCCAGAGTCTTTTGCTAAAGAGAGTTATAGAGCATATTTTACAGATAAAAACAGGGGTAAAGTACTAAGACTTTCAAGAGATGGTATAACGCCTATATCTGATTATGGTATGTCTAAGTATTTTAAAGATCAACTAAAAAACCAACAAAATTTAATAGGTAGTTACGATCAAAAGAAAAACGAGTATAACTTGTCTTTAAAGTTTACTACAGTTTCTTATGACGAAAAAGTAAAAGGTTGGTCTAGTTTTAAATCTTTTGT
>Ga0208645_1001849_pt1 | contig 17742 bp, 13 predicted proteins | sample VirMetDEL_Sep_01_FD_184519 | JGI IMG/M metagenome (GOLD analysis project Ga0208645, IMG submission 184519) | Aqueous microbial communities from the Delaware River and Bay under freshwater to marine salinity gradient to study organic matter... | ecosystem: Environmental > Aquatic > Marine >... | reverse complement strand
AAGATTCCTGGTCTGTAATTACTCAATATGCACCAGGAGTTGACTATACCGTTTTCGAAAAAAATGGTCGAGTTGATATACATGAGGGTGTGATGGTCTGATGAATACTGAGCCCCTTAAAGTGTCTCAGTAGTATAGGAAGCAAACAACCACAAGAAACCAAATGACAATGATGACTTTTGAAACTGCACTTTTGCACTCTGATTATACTTATGATCCGCAGGCAGGATCATTCTTTAAAGAAGATTCCAAGGGTAATGTTCACACCTACATGCACATTGAAGATGATACCTGGAACTATGAAAAGTATGATGAGAATGATAAAGTTTTAGCATCCAAATCCTTCACTCTCTTTAATTAAATGACACACAGAAATCCTTTTCTCTTTTCTCAACATGCGTAAGATCGAACAACAAATGAACGCTGCTATTCGTGACTTCCGCAACTGGAAGTCTGGCAACACTGAGGTTATTGCTGACCACGATGGAGTCTCCCGTGTGTATCTTCACGGCAACAAGATTGCTGAGATTGGTGATGACTTTGTTCAAATCTTTGATGGTGGTTGGCAATCTGCTACCACTAAATCCCGTCTCAATGCTATTCTTTCAGAGCACGGAATCAAGGGAGAATGTGTAATCCAAAAGAACTGGAATTGGTATGTTCATAAGTTCATCGGACAGGCAGGAACTTCCCCCGTTTTCAATGAGTACGAATTCGAAGATGGGTTCATGTTTGCCTAAATGTCAAGAAGAAAGTATTTCATAGAGGCACTCTTTACGGGTGCCTTTTTTAATGTTTTTGTATCAAAATAAGGTTAAAAAGATATAAAAAACGATTAAAAATGTAATTAAAAATTAAGCTGAAAGTTTTATTTCTTTGATAATTAATGTTATTAACTGGAGTAATGATACGAATTAATATCAATAATAAGGTTCTTAAAACCTTTATATTGTGCTGAGATATGTGTGCTAAAACCTTTATATTGTGCTCAGGTATGTGTGCTAAAACCTTTTAAACCCTTCGAGGTCTTGTGATCTTAGCGAGCATAACATAAGGACCGCACTTTGTCAACCCACAAGGTCAAAAATCCCACACATAAGACGCACAAAATAACACTGTGCCAGATAAATACTCCGACGATTCTTGACATTTCTGCACTGATATCCTAGAATACTCAAGTCACAACAAAGGAGCGAATCATGTCTCTCAGTTATCTTCAGGCCCAGAAGCATCGTTATCGTATCACTCTGGAAATTGAAGCACTTGCAGACTTTAACCCTCATCAACTTGATTGGGAAAAACTCTTCAAGCTTGAACCTGCAGAGAAGTGTGATGCATATGTGGAGGACTTAAGTACACCAGACCGTTGGTGAGTAGCAGTAACTGAGCCACACAAAGTGTCTCAGTAGTGTAACCAACCGACTCAAACATGTCTAAGGAAGTGATGCTTACTGCACTGCGTCAAGGTAACAACGGTGCTCAAATCCTTGAGATTTTGAATGCACTTGTGAGTGACAGTGAGGGTAAAGAATCGGGCAATTATGCGTCTGATGGTCCTACCCTACTGCCAGTGCAGTTCTGATACCTTAGAGGCGCTTCTAGGTGCCTCTCAGTGTCTTTAACCGTTGCCCTTTAAGTTATGCGTTTTATGTGGTGAGTCACAGTAACTGAGCCCTTTAAAGTGTCTCAGTAGTGTAAGGGGACGCAACCCCGCTAAGTTTAAATCTCATTCGTTCTTAAATGACTACGACTCTCTTCAATCAAACGTTCAACGGCTGGGCAAACTACGAGACTTGGAATGCTTCCCTCTGGGTGCAGAATAATGAATTCCTCTACAACACTGCCAAGGCATGTGTAGAGTATTGTGGGGACAATGAGACCCCTTGGGATAAGTTCGTTCGCTGTATGATGGAGGGGCAGATTGGTCGTTTCATCGGTCAAACTGGCGACGGTGTTGTATGGAATGACCCTGCAATCGATGCCGATGAGATGAACGAAATGATGCAAGATCTCTGACCTTAAGTATCACTCACTCCATGTTCGTTTCTAACACTGAGACCCGCGCATTCTTCGTTCAACAAGCAAAGTCTGGTAGGTGGAATGTATGGGTCTTTCAGAGAGAAACCGAAGACGGCTATAAGTATTCCGTCAAGCAAACATTGAAGGATCCTGATGATGCTTACTCTTGGGGTCTAAATTACGTCAACCACATCATTCGTTACTAACACTCAAATGACACAATCACGCACCGTCACCTTCACTAACGTACAAGACAATGTGGAGCGTACTGTAGAGTTTCCCACTATCAATCAAGCAATGCAATTTGTCAACACTTTGCATATCGCTGGAGTGCAAGCAGTAGTTAATCTTCTCCCTGAAGATATCGCTGCCTGAGTGATGCTTACTCGTGAGGGGCATTCGTGATACACAGTGCCCTTATGAGTTCTTTATTCTTTATTCGTTCAATCGCAGTTTATTCGTTATTTCGTTATCGCAGTATATACGATTGATTGTTTATTCTTATAGGCGGGCGTGCGGTTATAAAAACCCATAACTACCCTAACCTACAGAGGTGACAAAACGCGAGAGAGATATAAAGAATGAAAAAAAATTCGCGGAGAAAAAATCATGAGAAAACCCCGACCATATTGGAATTTTTGGAAGGTAATCTTTGCGGGGTGGTTAATAAGGTATCCTGGGAGATTTTTTGAGGTATTTCGATTTCCTTTGTATACAGCACTGGGACTTTGTATTATTGTGATATATAATGCAGTATCGAAATAAGACTGAAAGAAAAAAATTTTCAGATATTTTTTATGAGCCAGCAAGTCAAGACATATCACATATATGCAAAGGATAAGTGCATATTTCATTCTATCAGTGAGGATGAGTTCAGTGTTACTTGGAAGACACTGAATAATATGATAGACCTACTGAATACTGAGTATTGTGTAGAAGATCTAACATATGAGGAACTGACAGTCAATCGTATGGCAGAATTAAATTCGTCACATTGACAAGACCCTAAATAGGGAGTAAAATTGAACTGAACCCAAATTTCAATTATGGCAAAAGGATTCACAGTAAAAGCAAACCCACCAACTGTTAAAAAACCCCAAGAGGAGGAGTGGGATTATACGGCAATCAAAGAGAGGATGCGAGGCAAGTCAATTGTATTCTGTCTTCCAGGTCGTGGATGTTCATATATTTTTCTAAAAGCATTTGTACAATTATGTTTTGATATTGTACAGAATGGAATGAGCATTCAGATTAGTCAAGACTATTCATCAATGGTTAATTTTGCTCGTTGCAAGTGTCTTGGAGCAAATGTATTAAGAGGTCCAAAGCAAGTACCTTGGGATGGGAAACTTGAATATGATTATCAACTTTGGATTGACTCGGATATTGTCTTTGATTCAAACAAGTTCTGGCAACTTTGTGATCTAGCACTGAATGAGGAGGAGGAAGAGAAGGAGATTGTTGCAGGATGGTATGCCACAGAAGATGGACGCACAACATCTGTCGCACACTGGTTGGAGGAAGATGATTTCCGTAACAATGGAGGTGTGATGAATCATGAGATGGTTGATGGTATTTCAAAGCGTAAGAAGCCATTTACTGTTGATTACACTGGATTTGGATGGGTATTGATTAAGAAGGGAGTCTTTGAGAATCTCGAATATCCTTGGTTTGCACCTAAGATGCAACAATTTGAATCTGGTAATGTTCAGGATATGTGTGGAGAAGACGTATCATTCTGTCTTGATGCTAAGGAAGCAGGTTATGAGATCTGGTGCGATCCTCGGATTCGTGTTGGACATGAAAAAACTCGTATTATTTGAGGTAAAACATTATGGCTTATAATAAAATTACATTTGTTCCAGGAGCTCCTAAAAAGACTCGTCAAGGTCGTTCTTCTCGTACCTTACTTTCAGCAACATCTCGTAATGGACGTAAGAAAAAGTATCGGGGTCAAGGAAAATAAATAAGATATAATCTAGAGATATAAATTAAAATGAAAAATTTAAAATTTATATCCCAAGATAAAGAACTAGCACTTATTCAGGAGTTAGCGTATAAGATTAAAATGTCCGATTGGGACATTCACCCAAGTAAAACTTGTTTCTTGTGCGTTTCTCCTGATTATTCAAGTATTGTGACTCAACATCTCTCGCACTCATTATCAATGGGGCGGGAGATTTTTCATATTGAGTGTGTGAATGTACCTTTTCCTGATGAAGATCCGAAAAAATATCAAATCAATTTTGAACTAAACTATATTGACTGGATTTTAGATTGGGAAAACTTTGTTTTAATTGAAGCAGGTGTAATCAAAGGCGGAACTTATACCTGGATTACTGAAATAATGAAAAAATTTACAGAAAAAAATTATTATACCGTAGCATTATGTGAAAATATCAATAGCAAATTCCAAAGTGATATGGTTTCACTATACTATAATGATGATATAGAAGATTTGCATTACTGGTGGGAGAAGCCAAACAATCACTGGACATAAATCGCGGGATAGAAACCCCGTAAAAAGTTCTGTTAAACCTCAAAAGGAGAAAACAGATGGCAATGCACCCAAATCCAGACCGAGATTCGAGTTATATGAGAGAAATGTGGGGGACAAGCGGATTAATTACTGATTATTGGTCCAAAACACCAGAAAAAAAGATGCTTCGTGAGATTAATAATGATAATATGACTCCAAAAAGACATGATTTTGTTGTCCAGAAGGAAATTCATGAAAAAATTCGTAATGATGAAGACTATGATGACTGGGAATACGGAACAGAACCCATTTTTGGGTGATAAATAAGATAGAATTAGATCCTATTAATGCCAGCAGAGCGAGTTAGTAAACAATTTAAGGATATTAGCTTGTCTTTGCAGGTTAATCCAATATCCTATGATCTCATTGATATTAAAAATGAGACTGCTATTGCTCGCTCTGTTCGCAATTTAGTCCTAACTTCACCTGGAGAGAGATTTTTTAATCAAAATCTTGGTTCAAATGTCTCTCAGAGTCTTTTTGAGAATTATAGTAATATAACAGAAATAGAATTGCAGGATGAAATTACAAAAACTATAGAAAATTATGAGCCTAGGGTAAAACTTATTGGTGTTGATGTTAGTCCTCCACTTGACAACAATGAATTAAACGTAACTATTAGATATTTTATTGTTGGAATAGATGCACAACCTCAACAACTCACATTTGCACTACAGTCAGTACGATAATGTCTCTAGTTAATTTTACAAATTTAGATTTCGATCAAATAAAATCATCAATTCGAGATTATCTAAGATCGAATTCAAATTTTACTGATTATGATTTTGAAGGTTCAAACCTTTCGATTATAATCGATACACTAGCCTACAACACCTATATTGCCTCATACAATGCCAATATGGTAAGTAATGAGGTTTTTATTGATAGTGCAACATTAAGAGAAAATATCGTATCACTTGCAAGAAATATTGGATATGTTCCAAAATCTGTAAGATCTTCTAAGGCAAATATTTCATTTTCTGTAGGAGTAGAAGGTAATGCATCATTTGTAACTCTTAAATCAGGAACTGTTTGTAGAAGTATATCTTTTGGAAATCTTGTATTTACATTTTCAATTCTAAATGATATAACAGTACCTGTGATTAATGGTACTGCATTTTTTGACTCTATTGAAATTTTGGAAGGTTCACTATTTAAGACTAATTTTACTGTAGATTCAACAAATGTAGCTCAAAGATTCATACTTGAGAATAGAGGAATAGATACCACAACATTATTGGTATCAGTAAGAGATACTGAGGATTCTAGTTCTTTTAGAAAATATACAAACTCTTCAAGTATTTTAGATGTTACATCTTCATCAAAGGTATACTTCCTTCAAGAAATTGAAGATGAAAGATATGAATTAATTTTTGGTGATGGTGTTTTTGGAAATAAATTGATAAATGGTAATTATATTGAGGTTTCATATTTGATTAGTTCTGGAGAATCATCTAATGGTGTTTCAAACTTTAACTTCAGTGGAAGATTAGTCGATAGTAATGGAAATAATATTGTCGAAAATATTTCACTATTAACAACCAATGTAGCTTCTTCTCTTGGATCTAATATAGAATCAGTAAATTCTATTAGAAATTTTGCTCCAAGATTATATGCAGCACAAAATAGAGCAGTAACTGCTTCAGATTATGAAACAATAGTTGCAAGAATTTATCCGGAAGCAGATTCTGTTAGTGCATTTGGTGGAGAAGAGTTACAACCACCACAATTCGGAAAAGTTTTCATATCAATTAAACCAAGATTTGGCTCTTTTATTTCAAATAAAGTAAAGGATAATATAAAAAGAGAACTTAAAAACTTTAGTGTTGCTGGAATATCTCCTGAGATATTAGACATTAAGTTCTTGTATATTGAGATTGAAACTAATGCATATTATAATACAAATACAACATTAAGTTCTGAATTCTTAAAGACTAAGATCTTAGACAATATTAATAAGTATGGAAAATCTGAAGAATTGAACAAGTATGGTGCAAGATTTAAGTATAGTAAATATCAGTCCATTGTAGATAAAACAGATAGTTCAATTACTTCAAATATTACAAGATTGCAAATTAGAAGAGACTTGAAAGTTTCTCAAAATAAATTTGCACAATATGAAATTTGCTTTAGAAATGCATTCTATGTAAAAAGACTTTCTGGATTTAATATAAAATCTTCAGGATTTAAAGTGAGTGGAATATCTAATACTGTTTACTTTGGAGATACTCCAAATGCAGATGGAAAGACTGGAAATATATTCTTATTCTATTTGGATTCTACAGGAAATCCAATTAGCATTAAAAAATCTGTTGGTACTATAGATTATAGTATTGGTGAAATAAGAACAACCCCATTAAATATTATATCAACTTCAAAAAATGATGGTGGAACACCAATCATTGAAATATCTGCAATTCCGGAATCTAATGATATTCTTGGAATTCAGGACATTTATTTGCAGATAGATAGTGATGAGAATAAAGGAAATGTGAAAGTTAACGTTATACCAGATAATATTGAGTCTGGTTCAGACACTTCTGGATCAAACTACCTCGTTACTTCAAGTTACTCAAATGGTAAACTAGTTAGAAATTAATAAATGGAAAGCAGAGTAAAGATTAGTTCTATTGTAGAATCTCAATTACCTTCATTTGTTAGGGATTCATATCCTCTTGTATCAGAACTTCTAGGAGAGTACTACAAGTCTCTAGAGGCTAAAGGTTCTTCTTTTGATATACTCCAAAATATAGATCAATATGTCAAAGTTAACAACTTGACAAATTTGGTCGAAAAAACATCTCTGATAAATTCAGTAGACACAACAGATACTACTATAGATGTAAGTTCAACGAAAGGATTTCCAGATACATATGGAATCATTCGTATAGACGACGAAATAATATTATATAAATCTAAGACAGAAACTCAGTTTATAGACTGTCAAAGAGGATTTAGTTCTGTAGTTTCTTATGCTCAAGATGACAATGAGGATTTAGTTTTTTCCGATAGTTTAATCACATCTCACTCTGCGGGCACAAATAATGTAACTAATATAGGATCACTATTCTTAAAGGAATTTTTTAAGAAGACAAAATCACAGTATCTTTTTGGATTTGAGGAAAGAGAACTTTTTTCTGGAATCAATAAAAATATTGCATTAAAACAGTCTAAAGATTTTTATTCATCAAAGGGTTCGGAAAAGTCTTTTGAAGTTCTTTTTAGAATTCTCTATGGAAAAGATGTAAATGTAATTTTACCAAAAGATTTTCTATTAAAACCGTCAGATGCATCATATAGAGTATCAAGAAATTTTGTAGTAGAACCTATTCAAGGAAATCTTGAAGATTTAGAAAATAAAACAATATTTCAAAATCAATTTGGATTTATACCAAGAGCTTATGGTACTGTCAATAATGTCAAAAGAAATTTAAGAAATGGCATATTATACTATACGTTAAGTGTTGACTTTGATTTTGATAAAGACATTATTGTTTCTGGATCTATTTTTGGAGATTTAAAAGTAAATCCAAAAACAAAACTTATAGACAATTCAAATATAAGTTCAACTAAAGAATTTTTATTGACAGTAGATTCTACTATTGGATTTGAACAATCAGGAAATCTAGTAATAAATCAAAATGGTATAGATTATTCTATAAGTTATACTTCAAAAACTATCAATCAATTTTTAAATTGCTCATCATCTCAAGATGTTTTGGTTACTTCTGGATCTGAAGTATCTCTGGATACTTTTGCATATGGTATATCATCAGATGGTCAATCAGAAATAAGATTTAGAATAACTGGAGTATTATCTGAAGTTGACACCTCAGGATCAAATTTTTATTACCAAAAGGGCGACGAAGCTGTTATTGCCAATCTAGGTTTTGTTGGAGATTCTACAAAAGATAATAATTGGAAATTCAATTCTTCAGTATCTTGTGATGTAAAATCTACACAATTTAAAGGAAATGATAGGTATAGAGTAGAGACTTTTGATTTTAATGGTATTGAAGATGGAGATTCTATTGAAATAGATTATCTCGATTCATCAAATAATAGATCTGATTTGATTGTATCTGGAGAAAACGTAGAAATTTCAACACAAGATATTCCGGGTTTCACATTTACAATATCTGGAATATCATTAAAAAAAGTATACAAAGTTAGAAGATTAATATCAAAATTTGATAATACTTTTATTTCTAATGTTTCAAATGTTTATAAAGATTTTGATGGCAATTTTCAATATGTTGCAGCTTCATCCCTTCCACAATATTCAAGTTCAAATGATTTTGCAAATTCTGAGATTGTAATAACAAATCCATTTACTCCAATAAATAATGAATTGCAAATAGTTTCATTTGGTTCTAATCATGGACTTTTAACTGGAGATCAAATTACATATTACTCTTCCTCAGAAGATGATCCAAATGATGTTGGTCTTGGATTAACTATTGTAAGTGGAACATATTATGTAAAGAAAATTAGCAATGAAGTTATAAAAATTTCTAGAAGTAGGTCTGACATAGCAAGAGGAAAATTTTTAGAACCTGCTAAATTTGTTGGAGGCCTTGGAAATGACAATAACCCATTATATGCAGGAACAATATCATTAAAATCATTAACAAAAACAGGATCTCAAAAAAGATCAAAAATAGATACACAAAAACTTGTAAGAATATTTTCTTCACCCATTTTTGATGAAAACACATATGAAACGAATCCTGGGTGTACCGGAATATTTTTAAATGGAGTTGAAATTAAAAACTATAAAACTGAAGATAGAATTTATTATGGTGAATTGGAGAGAATTGATGTAATTTCTGGTGGAAAGAATTATGATATAATCAATCCACCAGAATTAAAGATTCAGTTACCTACACAATTGAGGAACATTTCTGAATCTAGTAAAAAGCAACTTACACCAAGAGCATATCCAACCATTGAAGGATCTTTAGATAGAATTAATATTATAGATGGTGGTTTTGATTATATTGACACGCCAATAATTACTATAACTGGAGGATCTGGTTCTGGTGCAAAAGCAGTCCCCAATATGATATCTTTTGATTATGAAATAGACTTAAATTCATCAGCAACTAATTCAAGATTAGATTTGTCTCTGAATAGAATTGGGTTTTCAACATATCACAAATTTAGAGATAGTGAATCTGTAATTTACAAAACTTCGGGCAATACTAATATTGGAGGTCTTTCTACAGACGCAAAATATTATGTAAATGTTATAGATGATCACACAATAACTCTCCATAATAATTTTAAAGATGCGGAAAATGGAATCAATGCAATTAATTTAACATCTTATGGAGTAGGAAATCATAAGATACAGTCTACAGAAAGGAAGCAAAAGATAAATTCCATAAAAATTATTGATTCTGGATCTGGATACAGGAACTCAAAAATTGTAGTTAATTCCTCAGGAATAAGTACATCTAATCGCACACTAAAAGCAAAAAATCTACAATTTAACGATAAAGAAATTGTAGAATACAATGGAGTTATCTCCGTTGATGGTGGATATTTACCATCAAACTATAATATTGCCGGATTGTCAACATCCAAAAAATACATCGTAACAAAGATAGACCCAGAAACATTTAAATTGTCTGAGGTTGGTATAGGTGAAACTGAAAAATACTTCTTCTATAATACAAATCAATATGTAGATTTAGGATTGGTTGTGACCTCAAATTTACAATATTTCCACGAATTCCAAACAGAACCAATAAAAGTTACTGTTAATGGGATACTTGGCGTATCTACAGTGTCAACTGCTGATTTAACTGCAAAAATAGATCCAATATTTTATGGAGAAGTAACTTCTGCACAAATATACTATGGTGGTGCTGGATATGGGTCTATAGATTCAATTATAAATTACATTCCACAACCAGAATTTAGTTTTGGTAGAATTACTTCAAATGCTATAGCTGAACCCATAGTATCTAAAGGAAAAATTATCGCCGCAATAGTAAATGAGAGAGGATCTGGATATACCTCACCTCCATTAGTAAAAATTAGAGGTTTTGGGGTAGGTGCAATATTAACACCAATAGTTGAAGATGGTGAGATTAAAGAGATAAAAGTAATAAATGGTGGAACTGGATATGGTAAAGAAACTACTATTGAAATAGTAGATCCCAAAAAAGATTGTGTAATAAACTTCTATCCAAAGTCTTGGCAGATAAATCAGTTTGAAAGGTTAGTTATTACTAAAAAAATCAATCCAAATGACGGAATATTGTATAGGGGATTAAAAGAAAAATTTGGAATACAATATACCCATGGGTATGCACCAAGACCTCTAAGAAAAACCATATTTTCTGAGGTAAATACTGCATCAGGAATCAGATATGTATCCGATTATCAAAATGATAAAAATTCAGTAAAATACCATTCACCAATTATTGGTTGGTGTTATGATGGAAATCCAATATATGGGCCATATGGTTTTAATTCTACGACAGATAAAACTGTAAAAAGAATATCTAGTGGATATGAACTAAAACAACAGTTGGGAACAGCAATTTCAAAGACATTTGATGGAAACTTAAGTTTGATTCAAAATAGACCACCACTTACATTTTTTCCAACTGGATTTTTTGTTGAAGACTATGAATATAAAAATTCTGGAGACTTAGATATTCATAATGGAAGATATTGCATAACCCCAGAATTTCCTCAGGGGATATATGCGTATTTTACAACCATTAGCGAATCTGATAGTTCATTATCGGGGTTCAACGGCGATAAGATACCAGTGTTCCCATACATTATAGGAAACACATATAAATCAAAACCATTTGAATTTAATTTTGATCCAAATTCAAACCAAGAAGACTACGATTTAGATCAAAACAATCTTTTAAGAAATACTTTCCCATTAAATATTGGAAGTAAAACATCCAAATACGAATATCTTTTAAATAATGAAGATCTAATCACTCAAGAGTCTAACGTAATTAATGTAGAAACTGGAGAAATTGATGGTATAAAGATAATTTCTTCTGGCGATGGTTATAAAGTTGGAGATAGTTTAATATTCAATAACAAAGGTACTAATGGTAATGGTGCTCAGGCTAATGTTAGAAATATTAAAGGAAAGTTTGTAGATTCATTTGAAAATATAACAAACACTAAAAATGGTGTTGAATTTTATAAAACCAATATACCAAATAAAATAATTGGGTTTGCAACAGAGCCACATAAATTAACTGATGGAAATTTAGTATTATTAAATTCATTATCAAATTATAAAGATAAATTAAACAAACAATTTTCTATTGGAATAAGGAGCGATAATTTTATTTTAAATATTGGTGTAGGTAATGCATCTGCTACAGGAATTTCTACATATTTTTATGTTTATGGCATTCTAGACTTTCCCAACATTAGAGAGAATGATATACTGAAAATAGGTTCAGAAGATGTTAAGGTTTTAAATGTAGATAAAAGATCTTCTAGAATTAAAGTTCTTAGAGAACAAAATTCTACAGTTTCTTCAGCACATAGTGCATATACTGTATTATATGAAGATCCTAGAAAATTTACTATAAACGTAACTGATGAATTAGAATCTTTCAATTTTAGATTAAACAAAGAATATTACTTTGACCCAGAAGAATCACTGGGAATCGGAACAGTTGGTGCTGGGGTTACAATTGCATTCTCGAATCCTGGAATTGGAGAAACTAGTGTAATAGTTCCAATAAAATCAATTTATATTAAAGATCACGATTTAAGAACCGGAGATAGACTTTTATACAACTCAAATAGTGGAATTGGTATAACTGTATCTAATACAGTAGACATAAATGATGCATTCACTTTAGAAGATAATCAAGAACTGTATGTAGCTAGAATTTCCAATGATTTGATTGGAATATCTTCCACAAAAGTTGGATTTGGTTCTGATGGCGATTTTGTTGGTATACAAACAACCAACACAACTTTATATTTTGTCGATCCTGGTTCTGGGAAAGATCATAGTTTTAAAACTATCTATAATGATGTTTTATCTGCATCATTGACATCAAATATAGTTACAGTTTCAACAGGATTAACTCAGATAAATTTAAAAGAAAATGATGTTGTTTATTTGAATGTAAAAAAGAAAGATACTTTGAATTTTTCGGTAAAATATGATACGAACAATAGAAGATTAGTTATTAATGAAAGGCAGTTTTCAAATTCTAATGTTAGTGTTTTAAATGATACTATAAGATTGGAGAATCATGGTTATAATCAAGGCCAAAAAGTCATATTCAATTCATCAAATCCACCATCAGAATTAACATCTTCCAACAATTATTATGTAATTGTCTTTGACAAGGATAATATTAGGTTATCAAATTCAAAATATAACACAATTTCTCCAAATATAAAAAATATAGAATTTTCTTCTCAATTTGATGGTTCAATATCACCAATAAATCCACCCATAATAGTCGAAAAAGATCAAAAAGTATTTTTTGATCTTTCAGACTCTTCATTATCAAAATCTATTGGATTTGGTAGGACAACTTCATTTGAATTTACAATTTATACGGATAGCAATTTTAAAAACGATTATTTCCCAATAAATTCTAGTGGTATATCAAAAATATTAAAAAATAATCTTATAGGATTTAGTGGAGCATCATTATCATTTACTGTTGACGAAGAGTTTCCTAAAAATTTATATTATAATTTAAAACCATTGAATTCTGCAGATAATTCTCAAAAAAATATATCAAATGATTTGGAGGTTGATAATTATAACAAAATATCATTTATTGATTCAAAATTAAGTGGTAAAAAAGTGCTTATTGGAGTAACTACAAATACATTTAAATTTAGTGATCTGTACTATCCAGATTCAACATTCAATGGATCAAATTCATCTATAGATTATTACACCACTTCCAAAACTGAAAATGGACCAATAAATGAATTTACAATAACTTCTGGTGGAAAATCTTATAAAAAACTTCCATATGTTGAAAGAGTAGTTTCTGCTGGTGGAACTGATGCAATTTTAATTCCACAGTCAAAAACAATAGGAAAAATTCAAAAGGCTGGAATAAAGGATATTGGAGCAAATTACTCTTCAGATAAAACTTTACTTCCACTATTAAAGTTTCCATCAATATTGAGAATTGAACCTTTAACCTCAATAGAATCAATTGAAGTCATTGAGGTTGGAAAAGATTATTCAACAAATCCAAATCTAATATTAATTGATGGATTTACTAAAGAAGTAGTTCCAGAGGTTCTGTTTAAGTATGATCCAGAAAAAGATTTTGTTGAGATTTTAAGAAATACTAAAGGAATCTATAATGCAACACCAAGATTAGTTCCAACAAATAATAGTAATGGAGTAGGTATTTTAAGTATTGAATATGATCAATTAACAAAATTGGTCACTTTATTCTTATCCAGACAATTTAGTACTGTAGAATCTTTCCCATTTAAAGTTGGCCAAAAAGTTTTGGTTGAAGGTGTATCAATAAAACCAAATCAAAATTCTTCAGTTACTACTAGAGGATATAATTCATCAAGATATAATTATACATTATTTACAGTTAGTGCTATCAATCCATCTATTGGTGGTTCTGGTGCATTTATAAAGTATTCAATGACAAATTTATTAGGAACTTCAGAAATTACTGGCGAATTTGATGTCGATAATTCTGCAGGAAGAGTTATAAGTGAAGATGATTTTCCAAAATTTGATATAAAACTCAAAAAGAATGAATTTTTCATTGGAGAAACTGTTACAGCGGGTAATTCTGAGGGGATTGTCCAAAAATTTGAGGAAATAAATGAATATTTGACCGTAAAAACAAAGGATAAGTTTCTTACAACGAATCTTTTACTTGGTAAGAGTTCAGATTCTTTAGCAGCAATTAGAGAAGTGTTTGAGTATGAAACAACATATTCTATAGATTCGTCTTCAGTAGTTACTGAAGGTTGGAAAAATAATACTGGATTCTTAAATGATAATTCCCAGAGATTGCAAGATAGTGATTATTACCAATTATTCTCATATTCATTGAAATCTGAAGTAGAATTTAATGACTGGAATAGTATTGTTTCTAACTTAAATCATACTTTAGGATATAGAAGATTTGGAGATCTTGAATTAAATTCCACTATAAATACTGAATTTTTAACGGAACAAAATGAAGGTGATGTTAGTGCACTAGCTGATTTAACTAGTATAACTAATATTGATGCAGTTTATGATTATGATTTGGCAACAGAGGATTCTTTTCTTGTTGAAGGAGTTCTTACTAGTGATGAAATTACATTTGATTCTGTATTTTTACTTGATTTTGCAGAGTCTAAAGGAAACAGAGTATTGTTAATTGATGATATAAGTTCTCAGTTTAATACGGCTACAACAGTATCAACAACAGTAACTACATTTAGTATTTAAAAATGGCAAAAGTAAGATCAAGCAAATTATATTTAAATGTAAGGGATGATAGAGATTTTGATAGGAGACAATCTTCTATTATAAATTTTTTAACTGACGGAAATGAACTATACTCAAATGAATATGGTAAAACCTTTACAAAAGATGAAATTGGGAGTTTTGGTATTGATAGGGTTGTTGATAATGGTGAGGCATCAGTAAATATTAATTTTGTTCCTATAGATGGTAGACTTACAGAATATACTTATGGATTTTTAACATATGATACAAAAAAAGAAGTTACCGTTGGATCTGAAGAATATATTTTTGGAAATACTGTAAAATTAGAATCTAATTCCACTAGTGTTTCTGCTGGAATTGGAACTACTGTAACCTTAGCAACTATTGATGCGTCAACATATACTTCAGCAAAAGCTTACATTTCTATACAATCTTCTGATGACTCAATTTTTGAATGCAATGAAATAAATTTAGTCCATAACGGTTCTGAAGTATATTTTTCAGAATTTGGTAGAATTACAATTTCTAATGATATTGACGTTCAAACTGATGGGATAGGAACATATTCTGCAGATTTTAATGGTACTAATATAGACATTTCATTTTATCCAAATTCAAACCTAGATTATCTTACATCATCTACAGTAGTTTCAATTGCAAATACTACAAAAACTGTAACAAATAGTAAAAGACTTGTTGGTGGAGATCTTGAAAGCGAAAATGTGGGATTAGCTTCAACAACAAATCCTGTGCCGACAGCACTTTTTAACTATAGTTCAGTATATAATTATTGTTACTTGGTAGTACAAATAACAGATGTCACAAATAACAGAATTCAATTTTCTGAAATTGTTATTTTAAATGGTGAGGTAGATTCTAGAATTATTGAATATGGTGTTGTTTATAGTGATGTTTTATTGGGAACTTTTGAATCAAACTCAGCATCAATTACAGAGTTAATCTTTACTCCTATAGAGGATGTGCAGTTAGAGTTTACAATATTAAAAAATTTATTAACAAATGCAAATTTTGGTGATGTTGATTCTTCGATTGATCTACTAAGTGGTTCAATTAATAGTGGATCTACTTTATTATTGAGTCAAGGTTTATCTAGAGATTTTAATTTAACATACAACGATGTTCCAATTTTTGAAAGAAGATTTAATGCTCAACTTCAATCAACTGCAACGAACCCAGCTAGCGTAGACTTAAATAGAAACGTAATATATTTGCCAAATCACTTCTTTGTTAGTGGTGAAAGAATAGATTATGAACCAGAACCATTTAAGTATATTGATATTGTTACTGCAACAACAACATCCCCAGTAAATTTGGGAGATACTTTAGTAAGTATTAATGATACTAGTATTTTACAAGTAAATGACTACATTCTTAATAATAATGATTATATTAAATTGACTGGTGTTGGAGCAAATTCAGTTTCTTTGGCAGGAACAATAACTCAAGCAATATCTTCTGGAGTTGCTGTAACATTTTCCAGACTATTTGATGCAGAACTTGAATTTGGAGAAATTAATAATATAAGTGCAATTCCAATTGAAAATACCTTTATTGCTGGAGTTGGAGTAACAAATAAACTAAGTGGTGAAATTTATGCATATAAATTGGATGATAATTTTATTGGTTTTGCAACTTCACCAACCGATGCACTAAGTTCTCCGCCAAATTTAATCAAATTCATAGATGTTGGGATTGGAATTAACCACTTTGTTAGATCTTTTGATCAAAATTCAAAATCTTTAATACTCATCGATAATATAGTTCAATCCCCAGTAGTTGCAACAGCAATTACTTCATCTCTTGCCGCAGATTTAAATATTATAGACAACACTTTAGCATTTACTGGTATAACTTCATTCTTCAGTGGAGATTTGATTCAAATAGATAATGAAATAATGAGAGTTATTGCCGTTGGGACTGGAGTAGCAGGAACTTCCGTAAGTGTTATTAGACCGTTTTTGGGGACAGTTTTAGATGAGCACAGTCAAAATGCAACAATAACAAAATTAAAAGGAAATTATACTATTAGAAAAAATATACTTCATCTTGCAGAAGCACCATTTGGTCCGATAAAAGATGATGTAAATGGCGATGTAAATATAAAATCAACATTCCAGGGAAGAGTATTTTTAAGATCTGGTGATATATTGACTGGAAGGAGTACGTATGATTCAAATTATGTTTTTGATGATATTAGCGAACTTTTTGATGCGAAAACTAAAGATTTTACTCTAACTTCAGAAAACCAAAGTGTTACAGGATTTTCTACTCAATCTGGCGTAGTTTTGATAAATAATGTCTTCCAAATACCACAAGACGATTATAATTTTACAGAGGCTTTAGGACAAACTGAAATTAATTTCACAGGTACAGCAACATCTATTCGATATGATGTAAATAATGCATCAATACCAAGAGGTGGTGTAATTGTTGCTGCAGCTACAAGCAATGGATTTGGGTATCAACCTTTAGTTTCTGCTGGAGGTACTGCTATTGTTTCTATAGCAGGAACTATTCAATCAATTAGTATAGGAAATAGTGGTTCTGGATATAGGTTTGGTTTACAACCAACTATCAATGTCGGTGTACAAACTTATAGTGGTGGTACTCCAAATATAGAATTTATTGGAACTGCTGCAGTAAGTAATGGTAATGTTGTTAGCATTGCTATAACAAATCCAGGTTCAGGATACACATCAACAAACCCACCAGAGGT
>Ga0208645_1001843_pt1 | contig 17775 bp, 13 predicted proteins | sample VirMetDEL_Sep_01_FD_184519 | JGI IMG/M metagenome (GOLD analysis project Ga0208645, IMG submission 184519) | Aqueous microbial communities from the Delaware River and Bay under freshwater to marine salinity gradient to study organic matter... | ecosystem: Environmental > Aquatic > Marine >... | reverse complement strand
ACTTAATGTACCAGAAACAAGCACACAACGTCATTGTGACTGATCCTAAATTATTTGCCAATTCTATCAATGAAGTTGCTTCACCCATCATAGTACTCTTAGTTAGAAGGCCATTGATTAATAATTGCGTTTCCAGTTACATTTCCATCTGCATCTGTTGGTGCAGTAAACAATGCAATAAACTCCTCTAGTGTAGTACAACCATTGATTGCTGTTTCAATAGAATTAGATGCTGCTCTCACAGAAGCACGATAATCTAATACTGATTGAGGAATGGCTTGTGACGTTTCTACTTGTCGAACTGCATACCAATCGGTGTCTTTCAGTAAATTGTTGGATTGTTCTTTGGTTTTAGCAATCCATTGATTTTTTAATCCAACTTGAACCTGCTGATTACCGTCTTCATTCAATACTGGATTGCCGTCTTCATCTGTGACGGTTACATCGTATAAACTTTTAGGGTTATTAGCTGACCAATAAAAGCGATCATCGTAGGATTCTACTATTGGATCTGGTGTAAATACTAACCCAAGTGCTGTTTTGTAATCATTACTATATCGATTCCACAATGATGAATGCAATGTTCCGTTATCATCTGTCCAAGATCGTCCTACCCGTATTGTAGTGCCGTTGTATTGCCACATATTTATTCCTTAGATTGAATAGAATTCGTAAACTGTAATTCCAGTAGAATTATCTATTGTACTATTACTATTACTATTGCTGTCACTATTTGAACTATTATTATCAGATGAAGAGTTCGTAGTGCTATCGACATCTACGTTTTGTGTATCGTTATCTGGCGGATCATTCAATAAATTGTCGTTATCAATTGAAATGTTTATATTTATTGGATTCGCTTCAGAGTCATTACCTTCTGATGCTGGATAATCAGAACAACTAGAAACAAGAACTAGTAATAGTAAATATTTTATTTTATTCATAATAATTATCTTGCGTTGCTAAATTTAAATGGTTGTTCTGCGAATGCCATAAAGATGTAGGTTCCGCCAGAAGCATTTACTGCTGCGCTTGATGTTTTTAATTTAAAGCCATTAGACAAGAAATCAAAGGTAAGACCAGAAGTGCCTTCTGAACCTGCATCATCAGCCAACAGATATTTATCAACGGGGTTAAACGCTTCTCTGGCATTATCTAATATACACCAGCTATTAGTCGCATCAGTCCGCTTCACCATCACAAACGCAGGGCGGAAGCCACAGTACACAAACGGCCCATCCGCTGACCCGTTGCCAACATACGAGCCGAACTTACTGTAGCCTTCAACCGAATGCCAGCAGTAGGCGATAATGGAGTCTCCATCTTTATTAACAGCTGAGTACGCTCCAATAGAAAAAACTGTACTTGTTGGCGCAGTGTCGTTCCAGAACGGATAATCATCAACAGCTTCAGTTAAATTTAAATGTAAATGATCTGTTTTTGGGTCTGAGGACATTTCATGTTGGTATACCACCCAATCTCTAGTATCATCTAAATTTTTAACAATAATCATCTCAGGCGCACTGTTAAGCCCATGGGGAATAGTTCTATTAGCGAATTCCCCAACATACTTCACAATACTAAACCCTGCAGCTTGATTGATGCTCATTAAAGTAGGTGTAATTACATTACTAGCACCAGCATTTGTTGCTGCAGTGGCTAGTGCACTACAACTGGTATCGTCTTGTGTGCCACTTGTATTTATTCGTTTAGCAGATCCAGTTGTTGATGTTGATCCACTAGGTGCACCTCCTGCTTTCCAGCACCAAGCTACATAGGTACCCCCACTTGCGTTATGCCCAAGATCATCACCTAACGAAAACCCATCAGAGTCAAATGAGGTAATATTATTATTGAGCGTATATATTGTAGTTGTAGATGAGCTTATTTGTGAATTTACTCCTCTAAGCGAATCAGTCCACCAATTGTTACCAGATTCTCTGCGTTTTACCAAAACCAAATCAGGCTGAAATCCAACACCCGTTTTAGACCAAGTGTTATCACCATTATCACTAAATGTAGAATCAGCCGTCTGTCCAGTATACGTCACCGCTTTGAAATAATCCTGCGGAGTATCATCATCTACATCTGGGGTAAAGTCTGGCAGGTTGGCGGTACAAAGTGCTAGTGCGTCAGTTGGTGGTTGATAGTAGAATGATCCAATGCCGTTAGCGTCAGTGTAGGTGGTGCTTGGGGATTTGCTTCCACCAAAGGTTGGGTCTTGACCGAAGTTAAAAATGTAATTTGCAGAACTACCAGAACTGTCCGATGCACAACCAAAATATTGAATAATGTCAGTTGAATCCACTGTTTCAGTTGTAGCAAGCGTGCCGTTTTTATAAAAACTTATAACGCCTGTTGACACATTGTACGCCATAGACATTATATCATTTTCCGCAAATGTTGGAGCAGATGTTTGAGTTACACTTGCGCTATTATTCACAGTACCCAAACTATTATAATAAATGCGTGGATTCCAACCTTTTGGATTGCCAAATACACCTATTGCCCAAAGATAAGAAGTTTTACTACCAATAAGAATCTCACAATAACTATTGCTTGTACCTAAAGCATCAACAGGCATAGTAGCTAATGCAATACGTTGGTCAGTTGTTGCGCTTGTCCATTTTAAGTTGCCTTCTGAAAAAGTACCGTCAGGATTGTTAATCGGATTCAACGTAGCAAAATTATTCGTTGGACTGTCTGGTACAATATCGTGTGTGCTAAATGTCATATTAGTTTACTGTCCAATCGTTATTATTACCGGAAACGTCATTGCCAATGTTAGATGAATCCGCAAAGTCTAAATGAAATCCGTTTGTGCCGTAACTTCCTGTGTATGCTTTAGGAACCCAAATATCTTGTTTTGTTTCGCCAAATGATGATGCGTCTAGTGCTTGCCCGTCTATGAATTGGATATTCGCTAGGTAGCCGTTAAAGTAGCTACTATTAGCAATTGAATATCTTCCAATAGTATGTACTAAATTATTGTTATTGATGTAAGTCGATGTTGGGTTACTATAACCAGACAAATTATTGTAGGTTGTGTCTAAGATTCCGTTTACATACAATTCATTTTTAAAAGGGCTACTATTAAAATTCCATACAAAATGATACCAAGAACTTGTATCTCTAAAGACAGATTGAGTTCCCCTCCAATTAGATGTTGAAACACCGTGGTTTGACCAATCAACAGAAAAAGCATTTAAGGGTAATTGACTGTTTGCAGCAAATTTTATGAGGGTATTGTTATTTCCATTATTAGCCATAAATAAAGCATTATGCCCTGCATTAACTGCTGTGGCCAATCCACTTCTGCGTACCCACATACTTAGTGTAAATTCATCCTGAGATGTTGAAGTCCCAAACGTTCTACTCAGATAACTGCTCCCATCAAACCGTAAACTATTCTCAATCGGAAAGTCGTAGAAGCTAGTTGATCCAGTAACTTTTGCTGATGAAGATATTAAACTCATATTAACTTAGCAGAAATCGTGACTAGTACTTCTGTGCTACTGATACAGTAATAACTCATCCAATAGGTTCCGGCTGTTGCTAGTGTCGTTAAATCAGCAGTAGCAATCTTACAAGTGCTGTGTGCGCTGAAAGCAGTTGCACCCGTATTAATAAAAACAATATTCCCACTTTGCCCTACTGCATTAGCATCTAAAGTAAACGTCAATATAGGTGAGCCTGTGGTAAACGTTACTTTAAAATTGTTTGTGCCGATTCCAGCATTGGTTAGATTAAAAGTATTAGTATCATTGCTCAGAGTGGTTAGTGATCCACGAATATTGCCAGTAATCGTTTGATCATCTGATAAGGTAACAGCCGTATTTGCAATCTTTGTTGCAGCAATTGCTGCACTACTATTTATATCTGCATCAACGATTGAATCATTAACAATCTTGGCAGAGGTAATTGTACTGTCTGAAATGTCATCTGAAGTTAATGCAGCATTAGCAGGTGGTCTACCTATGTAACTCATGAGGACTCCAATACGGAAACAATAACATCTGCTGAGGATGCAGTGTCACTTGTGATTGTTAATTTGTCTGTTGTTTCCAACACTACTTTCTGATCTCCACCAATCAATACAAGCGATGATCCGGTAGCAATTGGTGCTGCTTTTACCAAATAAACAGTTGCAGAAGAACTAGTATCTGTGATTTGAGCATCAATATTAATCGTTGAGCCTGTTAGGTTAGATACCGTACATCCAATCACAGTACTGGTTGTTGAACTAGGTGCAGTATAGACATCAACAGCAGATGTTCCTACAGAAGCACTGACTGCATTTTTAAAGACATTAGCCATAAGTTATCCTAAAGCAATTGCAAATGAAATAGCTTCATCCGTTACTCCTAAGTTCTGTCTTGCGGTAGCGGCATTGGAAATATCTGACAGATTATTAACAGACAATAATGTACCAGATCCTGCAGCTACGCCCACTTCCCAACCTGTTCCGTTATAAACCTTTAACTGATTACTACTGCTATTATAAAATAAATCACCCACATCTAATGAAGTAGTTGGATCTGTAGAACCAATTCGATAGCGGACTGCAAACGTATTGACATCAGTAATGTTGGTAGCCACTGTGCCGATATTTGCAGTTGCTCCTGCTACGGTAGTAATGTCCGCACTGATTCCTGCAACAGTAGATACATTTGAACTTATACCAGCAACTGTAGTTACATTACTGCTAATACCAGCTACCGTATTAATATTGGTACTGTTGTTTGCTACAGAAGTGACGTTAGCACCAATACCAGCTACGGAAGTCACATCAGCAGTGATTGCTCCAACTGAACTTACGTCTGCACTAATTGAAGAAACAGAACTGACTGCTGAACTGATTCCTGCAACGGTTGTAATTGCTGAAGATACTCCTGCAACGGTACTGACATTAGGAGAAATACCTGCAACGGTTGTGACGTTTCCAGAAATACCAGCCACTGTAGTCACATTTGCAGAGATTCCTGCTACCGTAGAGATTGCAGCAGAATCTGGAAATGAAATCCAAGTAGTTCCTCCTAGATCATAAACCTTCATTACATTGCTGGTGCTATTAAAATACAAAGCACCATCTAGCAATGTATTACCATCATTATCTACTGTAGGATCAGAAGACTTTGCTCCTAAGTATCTGTCATCAAAATTGTCATATGCGGCTACCGCATTGGTTTCTGCCGTTTGTGCATCATCTCTTGCCGATTCTGCTGCTGTTTTGGCGGCTTCTGCAGCAATTTGTGCTGCGCTTGCGCCTACCGCATCAATCAATAAACTGAACTTTGCTGTGTTTTGCAGGATGGTATAATCTGTATTTTCACTAGTAGTTACCGCACCTATACAGAAATAAACATTATCTTCAATTGCTGCATTGGTGTTATTCGCCTTTACAATATCACGGGCGTTGTAAGCGACTCCTGACTGATAATCTCCACGAAAGACTCCAATCTCTTGTGATACGGTAAATGCTCCGTTGGCATCAAAAGATAATAACTTGCCAGCACGTGTTGCTGTATCCAGATTGATAATTGGATTGTTGTTTCCTGTCAGTGTTTCATCAAATCGAACAGAACGTTCTACTCTTTCTTTTAACTGCAATACAGAGTACGTCAGCTTGTCAAAGTTTCCCTCTAGAGTCTCTGCATCTAAGGCATCATTGTTTTGATAATCAGTTTCTTGTAGATAATCGGTCTGACGTAGGATTGTAATAGATGCTGCATTGGCAGGTGCACTATTAAAGGTAACTGTTCCATTCTGTCCGGATGCTGGAGCAATTGTGTAATTGCTGGTGGATTGCTCTGCACCATCAACAAATACCTTTACTTGTCCGGTTGTCTGATAAGGAAACTGAAACGTAAAATCGACAACACTACCATTTCCAATAGATTGGTTTTGGTTAATAGCAGTTGATACAGTCATAGTCCTGCTCCATACGGCACAACCTCTGATGGTCGTAACCAAAAATCTTGTTTATTAGTTTTCTTTAAACGCTTTTCCATTCTACGATTAGCACCGGGATTTAATAACTCTCTCATATATCCATCGACAATATAATCCATTCCCCAACGTAGTGCAAAATGATTTCCGTAAGGAACGTGATTACTGACTGCATTCCACATCTGTTCTGGGATTTCTTTAAAATCTCCATCTTTAAATAAAAATTCACCAATAGCTGGTAAGATCTCTCCAATATCTTGTGCAGATGAACCTACTGGCCCTAGTACAAATTCACCTACACTGTTTCCGTATTTACGCCAATCTTTACCGATAACATCTCCAGCGATACCACCAATTCCACTTTGTAGTATTCCAATCAGTGCAGCTTCTGCTAATTCTTCTTTGGTTTCTGGTATGAACGGTTCTCTACCAGCCATCATGCTTTTTATGTTGTAGACTCCGTATCCAATGCCAACCATTGGCAGTAAGTGCAATACGGATGGCAATCCCATTTGCTGAATTCTGGGAAACTGATGCATGACCATTGTCAGAGCAAAAGAACGGAACATCCAAAAAAGTTTTGAGGCCATAGCTGCAGGAGTCCCATTGACTGAGCCATCCTTACTACCAAAGAATCTAGCCATAAATGCATACTCTTTTGCAGTAGGTGCTAACACGGCAGATGTGTTCTCACCTAACAGCATAAAGCGCACTTTGTCTGATAGCTCATTTAGTTCTTTTGCTGACTTTCCGGTAAGATTGTTTTGAATAACAAAATCTTTAATAGCTTCCGGACTAATTAGGTCTGCATCACCATACTTGTGTGGAGTTACGTTTCTCAGTAAATCAAAATCTTTTTCTGTGATGTTATAATTATTCAGAATGTCCTTATAACGTGGAGCAAGCTGATCCCAATTTAGTGCTGTTGCTTTCTTGAGATCATGAGCCATCATGTAGACTGCTCCCTGTCTCCATTCATTTGTCCACCAGTTCAGTCCATTCCATTTAAAAAAGTTATCAGACCACGCAGAGATTCCCTGTGATAATGATCTAGCAGGAGCATAGCGACTAGCTGCACTTCCAATCACACCATCTAGTCCTAATCCTAGTGATAACCCAAATTCTTTAACTGCATCCATTCCACCCATTCGGGTAGCCATCCGGTAGAAATGTTTAAGTGATCCAGCATAAGAACTAAAAAAATTCACACCATGATAGGATCTGGTAAACGATATGATGAACGGATCAGTCATCGCAGAAATGACTGCACCACCCAATCTTGCCATTTGTTGTACGTTTTGAATTCCGGTTGTCCATTTGTGCAAAGTTGGATCATGGATTTCAAAACTAGCAGCAGAGATGTGATTAAACTCAGAAACCAATTTTGTGTATTCTCTTCCTTTGACATTGAGCTTTTTCATGATTCGGTCAAAGGTTGCTTGAGGATTCGGCCCCATCGCTTTCATTAACTCCACATCATCACTAAACCGTTCAATCCCTGCTAGAATTGCAGTTACCGGATTACTGTGGCCATAGTCACGGTTGTAGAGTAACCAGCTATCCCCATCTTTAAAATGCAGTTGTCTGTGCTGTGACACTTTAGATGCTAGAGATCTCCTGCCTACATTAAAATCTGTAGGAATGATCTCTTCCACTGTTCGGTTCTGACTAATAATATTGTCAAAAACCTTACGCAAAAATTGAATGTGTTCTGGATCAATAATGTCTGGTGCAGAAATCGATGGGTTCTTAAACGTTCTTTCTTTATTTAGTAATGGGTAGATTGCTTCTGACCAACGAATAAAAGCATCATCAATATTTTTTTCTACACCACGAATTGCTACAGAATCATGAAACTGTGTGGTTACATGATCTTCTAACCAGCCAATATTGACTCCCATCTTCTGTGCTTCATTGACCAACAGACGTTTGATCTCAATTACCTTCTCTGCCATTCTTCTTGCGGCAGGAATTCCAGATGAGCCAATCCCATCAAACATCTCTTTGACTAATCCTCTCTGAAAATCTATTTCATCAAACAAACCTCTACCAAAAACGTATCTGCCAAACATTGTAGGCTTTGAAAGAAATCCCCTAAATTTCCATACGCTTTTTAGGATCTCCCCTACATATTGACTACGTCTGGCAAACTGCCGATTGGCAATACTGTCCAGCATTCCCTCTTCTGCACTACCAGATTGACGAACCATAAACGCAGAGAATCGTCCATAGGCATTGGGCGAATTGCTCATCATCTGATCAATGTTGCGATTGATATTGATCTGGTTCAATCGGGCAATTTTTGCAAATTGAATGGCACGTTTCTCCTCATCTGTCATTGACTGCACAGTACGTTTAAATTTTAATTCATAGTCTGAATCTAATTTAAGTACTGCATTTTTCTTTCGTAAATCATCTACCAAGTCTTTGGCTTCTTGTTCAGATAGCCCAAACTTGTGATTGGTTGCGATTTGCAGACAGGGATCAAATTTAGCCATTCTTCCTCACACATGCTGCTACTTCCGGAATCAATCCTTCTATTTCCTTTTCTGCATTTTCAAACATCATCTTTTCACTTTCATAAAATTTTATTTCTTCATCCGTAGGATTGGATGCATAAAAATCAGTGTCTGCTTCCAGTTCACGTTCTGCCAATGTTTTTTGATACTGAGTATTATTGACATTTGTATTGGGCAATGGATCTGGATCTGCGTCTGGAACTACACGATGATCAATCACAGGATCATCTACCTGCATTGGAGAACGATAAGTTTTTAGGGTGTCTGCAAATTCACTAATCGCATTGCTATCATTGGCTTTGGTGTTGCGCCACTGCTGACCAAACTTGTTTTGAAAATTATTTACCTGCAGTCGCTTATCACGCACACCATTGCTATTGTAGTAGTCTCGTAAAACTTTCTTGCTGGCAATTCCAGAAAATTTAAAATTCTTTTCACCATCTTTTTTGATCAACTGAATGTGCGTAGGCTGATACGGATTTGTCCCGTAGTACTGTTCTTCAAATTCTAAGTACTTTGCCATCGATCCATCGCTATCCAGTAAATCTGAATTTTTAATAGAACTGATGGAAAGCGTACTGCCATCATTGTAGGTAAACACATCTTCACCAATCCCATCCAAATCATCTATTTTCTTATTGGATTCATTTCCTACTCGTTGGGCATAGGCCAATTGTTTTTGAAATAGGATTCGATCCTTCCCAAAATACTTCTGAAAACTTTCTTCTGTTAGAGGAATCAGTTTAATCTGTGCGCCTTTGACTCCATCTTCTGTTGCCAACAAAACTAGATTGGTTTCTGATCCATCAAAAATTTCAATCTCTCCATTTGGATCCGAAATGTTATTAGCATCCTTTGTTCTTCTGCCACGTTCTGCTGTACCCACAGGTGGTTCTGTTGTAGATGCTTGATTTGGAATTACATCATTGACCATCTCATTAATTTCTTTTGCTGTAGCAGAAACAGGCATGTTTCCGGAAACATCCACAGGTTGTTCATTGGCAATCTGTGCTGCAGCAGTTCTGGTAGCTACATAACGAGATGCAGGATCAACTTGTTGAATTGCAGTACCTGCTCTTGTTTCCATTAGAGATGGTTGATCTGCTGTATTTTTAAATGTGAACAATGGTTGAGTTTCATCAAATACATCCAGATCTGCTCTTCTAGCTATCTTGCCATCATACATTCCACCTAACACGGTTCCAATTCCACCACCCAACATAGAACCGATGCCTACGTCCATCATGTAATCGCTTAGATCGTAATCTAGTTGATAGTTATTTCGATCCATAGCATACGGTACATTAATAATGCTGGTGGCAATTCCAGCATCTACTGCACCTTTGATTGCCCGATTGCCATACTTGCCTAATCTAGCAAAGGTTAGTGCGGCATCTAAGCCTTTAAATCCTCTGACGATTGGCATAAAGTTCATGACAGATGGCAAACTTCCAGTAAGCAATCCTAATCCAATTGCAGACCATTCACGTAATGAATCTGCATTGTTCATCATCAATGCTAGATCTCGTTCACGATCTAAACGTTCCCGAATCAACTGAAGTTCTGCTTTGGTCATCCCGTCATAGAAATCAATTTCCTTATCAAAAAACGGAGATGCTTGAAAACTTTCTTTATTTAAAATGTCTGTTTGCCCATAAGCTTCTTCATCAAAAAATACAGAATTCTTATCGTATTTCCCTTTTTCACGAAACGATTGATACAGTCCAATTTCTGTTGAGGAAAACCCAGACTTCATAAAATTAATATACAGATCTCCCCACGATGGATCTGGATTGGTCATAAATTCTGTACGTCTACCGGAATAATTAACCGGAAAGGTATCGTAAATCATTAGTCCATCAACGGTAAATTCTGAATTCGATCAAGATTTGGTTGTCGATCTACAGCAGATTGTCTTTGCTTTGTTTTGTATTCAGATAAATTCTTTCGGAACAATACGATTGTTTGTGCAAAGTTTTTAAATCCACGATCTGCTCTATCAAGTGAGTCAACTTGCATATCATAAGTATATGTATAGCCCAATGGCCCAACCATATTATCCAAGAACATGTTGTATTGATTGAGGCTATCCATATGTTGATGAAGTAAATCATACTGATCTTTTAAATACTCCATATCTGCTCCGGATGCATCCAGCATCTGCGTTTCAATTTGTGACTGAACTTGCTTGAGAATATCCGTCATTGCTTCGTAGTTACCCCTAAGTTCTTTAAAACGTTTTTGGGTATTTACTTTTGGCTTTTGTATAACTGCATTTCCTGCAGTTAGATTTTGTTTAGGTTCTTTTGGAGCAGGTAAAGTAGCAATTTTTGGTTCTGCAACTACTCCCCGTGAAATGTTATCGATTACTTGTGAAGTAGCTTTTGCTTCTGCTTTAGCTTCTATTGGCTGAATTACTGCTTCTTCTTTATAAATAGGATTAGATGGATAGTCTGTAGGATTGTCTTGAGCAGATGATTCCACATAACCACTCATTACCTGCTTATCAAGATCTTCAATTGGTGAAATGCCTACACGTTCTGCAACCGATTTTTCAATCAACTGATCTACCTGTTTGCTTTCTGGACGCACAAAATTCCCCATTGGCATGTCACGTGGCAACACGATGGGTTGATCAGTTTCTGCAGGTTGTTCTTCAATAACTTGTGGAAGAGTGTTGTTTGATGGATTTTGTTTTCTTGGATATACAGATTTATTGCGATTGATGTGTTCTACATAAGATTTTAGTTCTCTGACTAATGGATAGACTACACTGTCCATCATGGAACGATCTGCAATGATTTCTTGATCGGTCAGGTTGCGTATTCGGTCATATCCAATAATCACAGGTGGAGCATTGTCCGCATCTTCTGCAGTCATGTATGGGCCAATCCTGCGAACCACATTGTAGATTCCGGTTTTTTCATCCAGCACATACATCATGATCCCATCATTGTTCGGTGCTGGTGCTAGTCTCCAATTGCCTTCTTGCAACAATTCAATGTACTTTTGATTAACTGGATCGTCTGCTAGTTCGGTTTTGGTATATTCCAGCCAATTGTCTACAAAATTGTTGACTGCATCATTTACAAATTCTTCTGTGTGTTTGTCTTCTAAATGTTTTTTATTGATGGCTAGTGTGTGCTGATGATCTGAAAAGTAAGCAGATCGAGAAGCGTTGATAAATACATAGTTGTCATCAAACAAGTCTTCCATTGTTTGATTGAGGATTGGCTCAAGTTCGTTTCGGCTTCCACCTTCTGGAATCGTTACTCCAAAAATACGTGCTTTCTCTAGAAAATAATCAACGGTAGTGTCCAGCACTTCTTTTTGTTTTGCTGCACGATCTCTTTCGTTGACTCCTAATGAAGAATAAAAACTAATAAAAGATTGGTCATTTAAAATTAAAGATTCAATTTCATTGAGCGAAACAGAATCTCCATCTTGTGTAATAAAAATACTATTGAGACTGTTGCGATTTGTTTTGGAATTGCTTTGTGCACTAAACAGAATTTCTTTTACCGGATCTTGACTGACTTCTGTAATCAGATAATCCCCGTGAGTAAATCCAATTCCTAGTTGCTTTTCTTCATTCTTCAACATCTTAAAAACAAAAGGCGCATAGACTCCACTGTCTCTTGCGATCTGCTCATAAAATGCTGCCAGTTCTTTTCCGGATTGAATTTGACTCATTCTGGAAATTAATTTCTGATGTGTCGCTTTTGACCATAGCTGATAATTTCCACTGTCGAGTAAATAATTTAAACGTTCCGGATTGAATTGTTTGGGCTTTGTCGATTCATTAATAAACTGAAAATGAATGCCACCCCATTCCATTTGCTCACGTAGTCCTGCTGCAATTTCGTTTTGTGAAAATGCTCCTCCATACAACTCTTCTTGCTGATATTCCGGTCTGCTTTGTTCATAGACAAATCGTGGATCTTCTTTCCGTACTTTATAAACATCTGCCACTGCATTCTTAAATACATTCCACTGACGCATTTCCTCCATATAAAATTCATTAGGAGTTCCAATGTCATCAGCATACGGATCTGGCTTTAGTTCTTCTATCTTTTGATCAAGATCTTTTTTGCTGTACGTTCCAATGTTCTTCAGTTCTTGTCGCACTAAAACTGCTTTGTCGAATGCAGCAATTTTTCCATTGATTTCTGTAGCAAGATTTGGATAAGCTTTTCCTAAAACCTCCATTGATTCTACTAGTTCATTTTCCAAAACTGCATGATCATCCGTAATTGTAGCTTGCTGAATGATCTGGTCTGCTCTGCTAAATGCCGAATTGATTTCTGCATTGATCAAAGCATTTACTTTTTTTGATGCGCTTACCCGATATTGAGAAACTGTTGTGTTGTCAAAGGTTTCAAATTCAAATCCTTCTTCTGTCCGTTTTTTGCCATTGCCTTCATACGTAAGCACACGCAACAATTCCTGTGGATTCTGATCCAACATCTGATTGGCTAATGCCAAATCTAAATCACGATGAAAATCAAAAAATAATTTTTCTGCTTGTGCTGGTGTTTTTCGGTTGGCTTGTACTTCTTGATTAACCGTGTGTGTCCACTTTGCTAGCTTTTCTTTATTGGTTAGTGTGGCATCTGCCTTTAGATTTCTACCTGCTCTAATCAATTGACCAGCTTGGTCTTCATTGTAAATGCTTTGCCATTTGGTGACTAAAGCTTCTTGTGTTGCGAACATATGCCGCATAATGTCTGAACGAACATTATTGACAATGGCTTGATTTTCTACACCTTTGAATAATTCGGTTTCTAGATTTTCTAATTGGGTTGCTGTGTGATCTGCCCAAGCTTCTTTGGATGGGAATTGATTCAATACGTCTGGTGTGATTTCTTGGGCTAGCAACTCCTGTGTTTGCGTAAAATACCGATCTTTTAATTCATTGGTTTGTCGATATTGTTGCTGTTGAATGCCTACTGCTTTTGCACGAAACCTTTGATCAATCGCTACTTTTTCAAATAACTCTTGTATCTCTCTAGAATTTCCATACTTGTTGGTAATGGCCCCATACAAACCACCAATGTTCTTAGCTGGTTTTCCTGCCACATCTCCATACAAGCTTAGATTCACCATAGCTTGTGCAGACTCAATATCTTGAGGTGGCTTTTCATTCAGATCGCTGATCAATTGCTGACCGGACTGATCAAACATATTCTGAATGTCCATCAACTGTAGACGTTTGGCTTCCCGATTTTCATTATTGATCTGAACAGCCATCACTTCACCCAATGATCCCAATGCATCTCCAAAGGATCTGAGTGCTTGATATCGTGCTTGTACTCCTGCCGAATTCATTACATTCAGAGGTGCTGCCGCTTTCGGTACTTGTGGCGCACCTAACCGATTGGTCTGTACAATCTGTGATGCTCGTTCAAACGGTAATTTAGCCATCAGCTTGCCATTAAAGCGTTATAGTCAAACATCCTGCTGTTGTACCAGCTCATGAATTCGTTATTGGAAGTATTGCTTGCAACAGCAGGTTCAAAAGGTTGTGATTGTGGTGCTGGCATTGCACTTAGCACACTGGATGCTCCACCTAATAAAGAAGACAATGTAGCAAGTGCTTTGGTTGCTCTGACTTCTGCTGCTTGCGTTTCATAAAACTTTGCCTCTCTTACTGCACGATCATACTGGATCTCTGCTTGCCGTATGGTCATGTTTGCTTTTTGTTCTCCATCCAAACGGGTACGTGCTGCTTCATATTTTGTATTGTATTTAATCATCCGTTGGTTAAACGCATTTGCTTGTGCTTGTGCAATCTGCAGATTAGCTGGTGTTCCCACATTGACAGATGCTCCGGATGATCCAGACTTGGCACGTATTCCACCAATCCTTTGCATTCCTGCAATTTCTTCATACATCAAATTCTGATCACCAGCATATTCAGCGGCACGAGCATTTTCTTCTGCTGTTCTGCCGTACAGAACTGCTTGCTCATAGGCTAGTGCTTTGGATTCCTCTGCACTCTTCATTACCAATCCTGCTTGCATTTTTAGCAGTTTGGCTTGTGAAGCAATCTGTTGTGCAGTTGCTGCTGAATTGACTAAGGCTCTGCCACCTAACAATAATGCCAGTGCTGCACTAACTGCCATTTTCTCTCATTTCGTTGTATTGCTGATTTAATTCTTCTCTTAGATCATCAAACGTATTGTTATCATCTAGCTCATCTAACAAATCTTCTATTGGATCTGTTTTAAAATCTTCTGGTACTAATAACATAGTATTGCTTTACTCGTTGGTTTCGTAATCAATTCCGATTAACAAAACAGTAATCGGATACGGTGCATCTTGCTGGATTACAATCTGCGCTTCCGTACTAAACTCATCTGCAATTTGAAATGTTTTTTCACCTGTGAAGAATTCCAAAGCTTGTCCCATTTCATCAGATGCCAATCGGAAAATAGCTTCATCTAAATTTGTTTCAGATGATCCATACCGAAAGCCCATACTTTCAAAAAGCTTTAGGGTTGCACTGTGAATTCGTTTGCGATTGCCAATAGAGTGGGTGGTGTCTGTTACGGATACAACAGGAAGTGTTTTGATTTTACTAATGAAGGGTAAGCCTACTCTAAATTTGTGTGCAGCTAGCTGAAGTGTGATCTCTCCACTACTTACTGTCCGGTTTGGCTGAACAGCAGCATCTCCCAAAATAGCTACCGTTTCTCCTTCCAAATGCGATAGGCCCGTGATGCTTGTAGAAGCAGAAGTTCTGCTGGCTGGTTCTTCTAATCCACAATCTACAAAGTGTGCGTTCTCTGCCGGAATATAAAAACTGTCATAGAATCGTTCTAGAAATTCTACATAGCGTACTGTTGATCCATTGATGTCTCGCTTGACAACCATATAGATCTGATCGTAGGTTCCACGTGGAATCACAGAAATTGATTCTACTTTGGCATGATTGCCATAGGTTGAATCTGCGTGCGTTCCTGCAATCGTGTGCAATGACCAGCTATGCATCTGCAACAAATCCACATAAGTCATTGCTGCAATTTTCCCGTCTGCTCGTACACACCAAACTACAGAATAGGGCTGGTCTTGATAGGCCATTTCAATGATACCCGATTGGGTGGCATCTTCTGCTCTTAGCGATAGATCTGCAGCAGCATACTGATCTTGAACTTTATCAAATGCCAACTCTCTGATTTTTCTGCCGTTTTGCTGTACATACAATAAGTTGTTACCAATCTTAACTGGCAAAGAAGTACTGTCTGTAGCCCAAGCTGATGCCTTAATAATACTAAAATTGAATGGAGTGACTGTTACATCATCATCAGATCCATAGACTTGGAAAATACCTCCGGAAGTTCCTACCGTCAGTCTTCTGTCTTCGGACATCCACTCAATCTGATCTACGGTATCGGATGAAATTGTCAGTGATAACGCATTATCTTCAAAGATCTGCTCACCAATAATACTACGTCCAGCAGAGTCAATGCTTCCGGTAGATTGTCCTAATGGTTCTGAAGTAGAAAAATTAAAAAAGTCTGCAGTCTTGGAAAGGAAAATAGTCTGAGGTTCAGCAAGCGTTCCTGCCAAAACCAAACGTTGCTGGTAAATCTGGATAGTTCTGGGATATCCGGTGTATTGGCTAAATGCTCCTAACGCCCATTCTTCTGTTGAATCTGTACTTGCCAGATCTTCTTCTACCGTAGCAGTTACAACAGTGGAGGAAGTGACAGCAGTGATCTTGACGTATCCCCATTTGATCTGCGGAGAAATTTCAGAGTTGATCCGAATGTAGCGATCTACATCAGACACTCCACCTGCATTGATAAATCCTAAATCTTCATTGATTCCCGTAGTCGCACTTGCTGTTACCGTAACTGTAGATCCTTTTGGGATATACGGCTTTTCCAACAATACGTCTTGTGTGGGATCATCTGTAAAAGAAACAGTGTTGCCACCTGTTTCTAATTTAAATGTATTTTGAGTAGCCGTAGAAATTGTAAAGTTTGCACTACCACCACCACTTAAAGACAATGATCCCCAAGATCCGGATTGTGTGATGGTTACTCGAATCGTCTGCCCATTTACAAACGGATGGTTATTTAAAGTAATGGTGTTGGTTGTTTGATCACACGCAGAAGGACTGACTTTGCCAATCTCTTCATACGACAATGTAGAACCACCGGAAAGCGCAAGTGTCAGTGTGGTGTCTGTTGTGTTGGTAGATTGAAATGGCCCATTGGTCAGTGGCAGGTATTCCAACAACCAATCATCAACAGCATTGCGAGATAAACGTAGGGGAGGATAAGAAGGATGAGCCAAAAACAAAACATCAGCCGATTGGGTATAGCTGATATCATCTAGATCATCGACTGTAAACGGAATGGGTTCTGTGGTGCTGGCATCTATATAAATTGTCAACAATTCATACGGTGATCCACCAACCTTTACTTGTCCATCATTAGAATAAAATCGAATATATCCTGCACCAAATTCCAAAATGGCACTAGTTCCCTGTCCTCTACTAAATGGAATTAAGCGAACATAGCCATTATTTTTAGTACTGGTTACAAAATAAGTACCTGCTCTTCTCGTAACCGATCCCTGTGGCAAACAGATCATGTTTTCGATTTTTGCCAGAGAAGACCGATAAGACTCTAGTTCCACCATTCCCTGCAGTCTTGGCGAAATTTGACCATCTGCAAAGGAAGATTGTAATGTCTGGAGTCTCATGTTTATTCATCCGAAAATTTTGCTCTACGGAACGTAGATCCTACCAATCGTGAATTTAAATAATCTTCTGCCACAATAATCTGCGGCATGGAACGTTCCTGAGAATCTACACCTCTCGCTTCACTAATCACTTGTAGATACTTAGCCAACATACGGTCACGCAAGTCTGCCCGTCCGGTTAGTGCTTCTGCCAATTCAGAAGCCAACTTGAGCGCAATCGCTTGAATGGTCAAAGAATCAAACTGGTTTGGATCTTCTACACGATAGATATATTTCAGCTTAATCTGTGTAGCATCCGTAACAATAAACCTTCCTTCAATCTCATAATCTTCAAAGTAATTTTCTATGTCCAAGACACGTAAGCAATCTGCAGGTAGTGCATATTTCTTAGTGTATCCCCAAGCTGGTGCATCTGCACTGAGTGCCAACTCAACACGTTGAACCGCACACTTAAAAGGATAAGAACGCAAGACTGCATCCCTTACGTCATCATAACGCAGGTTACACAGTCTTGCTCTTTCGTTGTTGTCCGTCAGAGCAGTAATTCTTTGTTCCCCAATATTGGACAGAGCAATATTGCAAATCTGAACAA
>Ga0208645_1001842_pt1 | contig 17776 bp, 30 predicted proteins | sample VirMetDEL_Sep_01_FD_184519 | JGI IMG/M metagenome (GOLD analysis project Ga0208645, IMG submission 184519) | Aqueous microbial communities from the Delaware River and Bay under freshwater to marine salinity gradient to study organic matter... | ecosystem: Environmental > Aquatic > Marine >... | reverse complement strand
CAGCATCATATCCATTCTTAACATCTATCTTGTGATTACGTACTACACTTTCAACTTCTTCTAGTTTGTTTTCTTCACTGTCTTCAGGTATAACTTCTTTAGGTAGTCCTTCGACTACATCTCTATTGAATACCTGAAAGACTCTCATCATTGGTACCATCTTTTCTTTTATCTCACCACTAACTACTTCACTTACTTTGAATGGTTTGAATAGAATGATAGGTTGACCAACAGAACCACGCTTGATTGGCTGATCAAGTCCAGTCATTTGTTTAGCTTGATTGTATGTAATCCATTTGTTACTGTCACCTACATTCTTACCACCTCGAACCATAGATAACCACATCCAATTACATCCATTGTATTCGTTACCAGTAAATAGATTACGAGGTCGTGACGTACTAGACCACGACTTAATCCACTTGCCTGGATTATTCTTCAAGCCTTCAATTACTTTATCAGTAATAATCTTGGCTATGTTCTTGCTGTTTACACCCTTCATAACAATCTCCTATGCTGTTAGTTAAGTGGCAGAATGTGTTTTTTTGGGAATCACTGCCATTACTTCCACCCAGACAGTGAGTTAATGTCGACTGCATGTTGCGACAGATTTCAGTTTTAAGTCGCTGAGATTGACTAATCAAATTTAAAGACATGGATTAAAGTCTGGCTGCAATCAGCATTTAAGGCTGCACACGCACATGTGGATCACCTACTCTTTCGAGTTCTATTCAGTAACTTCATAATCTAAATGAATATTTTCTAAAGTATCGTCTTTCATATATAGTGAAGCATGTTCAGTAAATATTCGTATTGCTTGGTCACGATCATTAGCGTTTATATCAAACTTGTATAAATGACGTTCTTCTACTTCAAAATGAAATTTACTCATTTTTATTTTCCTCTTCCCATTGTTGACGTTCTTGATCATTTTGTCGTTGCCATTGATCATCAAGATATTTATCATAATCAGTTAGCCAACTGTCATATAACTTTTCTCTTTCTCTATTATACATTATTTAGTACCTCCAATTTTAACATCGATTGTTCCAGGATAACTTGTAACTCTGTGTAAAGAATAAAAGTTATCACCATAAAATTCTTCAGCCATTGAATTACATTCTTCAATGTCTTTACCTTGTACAAAGCCAAGGCTTTTACCATTACGATTTAGAACTTCATATATAGTACTTTTCATTCGGACTTCTCCAACTGTTGTTGTTTACGTAAAGCATTGATTTCATTTAACAATTCCAATTTGTATCGGAACTTTATATTCTTATGTGGGAGTTTATTGTGATACAAAATATATTCTTCTGCCCACATTTCTAATAGTGTATCATAATTAAGAACTTCTGCATCTTTTATTGTTAACATTCATCAATTCCTTCTTGTATTACAAAGTTATCACCTGGCTTAGCATATTGCACCCAGTCTTTAAGGTGAGCTCGAGCCTGCTCAAGTGAGGGCAGGCCCGAGATCCAATTCAAGTTTTGCCCATTGTGTTGGAATATAATTGTATAAGTCATTTCTTTTTACCTCCAGTAATATCAATGACATAACTAACTATTGAGATTAATATCAAACCAAATGCTGTTGCTCCACAGATTAACATGAACAATAATGCAGAGGGTCCATCTATAACATATGTATAGATTGCTAGTCCAGTAAATAATACTGTACCTATTGCTGCTATAACTACATCAAAAATTTCGTTCATACAAAAACTCCTGTAAAAGTTTAAGTCAAAAGTTGCGTATTTGTACAAGTGACCGACCTAAGGTCCCCTGCCGTTTTAGCAAAAAAAAGGGGGAGTAGCCTAAGCTACTGCACCCCCATCTACTGATGATGACTCTTGAGCATACTCAATTTCAGGTCTGCCACGCTCTGCAAGAACTTCTACTCTTGCACCAATCTGCTTGCCGTCTTCATTTACAACGATTACAGATTGTTCAACAGTGTCTGACTGAGCATCTTTCTTAGCCATACGCTCTGCGATTAGAGCTTTGTTTTCCTCTCGTATTGCTTTTGATTTGATGATTAAGCTCGATACCTCTCGTTCTAGTGGTGAGTTGTACTTCTTGAACTGATCGTAATTAGCTTGCCGTAGGATACTTTCTGCAAGAGCAAGCATCATGTTAGCTGATTTACCTTTCACCAAGGACTGTATGAAATTGAACGGCTCTAAACCTTCGAGCTTGTCAAATTCAGATTTAACAGTGTAGCTATGTTGAGTAAGTAAGTTTTTATCAAATGTAAGTTGTTTAGACATAATATAGTTTCCTTATTGTTAAATAATAAATAAAGAGAGCCTCTCTCACGAAAGAGAGAGGCACTCGCTTTGAGGTTGAGACAATTTAGAAGTTGTCCCATTCGTACTCGTCTATCATACTTAAATGATCAGGTTGTGCCCAATCATCTTCGTATTCATCATCTTCGTCATAACATATATGGGCGAGTTGCATGGCTTGTTCCATATTCATTTCATGGTAGTGGATCAAGTCAAGCATCCATTCGTCAAAACCAAAGATTAATTTGTTGTTACTGTTCATGATAAGCTCCTAAAAAAAAATATAGATTTATAATAATGAAATAAGTGTAATACACACTCGTAATCTAGTGATCACATGAGGTCAAGACAAATGCGAAGCATTTCTCGCTGAAGTGAACGCAGTGAACGGAAGGTCTTGAACCATGTGGTAAACTAGAGTGAGTGTGTAAGCCCGAGCGGCGATTGAGCGTGGGTAATGAATGATGCGAATATTAAATAGAGTGCGAAGCACACAGAAAAAATATGAGCACGACAGTCATGGGAAACTCCTGTAGAATGTACGTTATATAATTATTTGGAATATAGTTAGAGTAATATATAGCTGTTAAGAATAATAATGTATCTCTTACAATAAAATCAATAAGTTACAGTGGCATTAGTGTAAATAATACAATACAACTCATCAGTCTCCTCAAGTAATTGTTGGTACATGTTAAATATATGGCACTGTCTGGAAGGGTACAGGGGGGAACATACCCTGTCATAGGTTAGATTGCATTACAACAAATAATTATCTCATAGAAATTCCTGATGTCAGGGGGAACTAATTATCGTGCTCGAGGTAAGATCGACCTCTCGCATAGCATAGCTACTAGGTATCGATAAGTAAAACTTATCACATAGTATTATGATAAGTAAAATCTATCAAACTATTCTGAACTTAATATGTCTAATTACTAATTACTGTAGTTATGTAGTATTACTAATTACTATAATAACTAATAACAGTAATTACTAATTACTAAACTACAAAACGACAATTACTTCATTTTCGATATTTTATAAATATCTCAAATATTACTTGACAATATTAAATTTTTTTGATATACTATTCAGGTAAATAATATCTTTTCCTCTTTTTATGGATTTAACTAAGTTTCATTCTGTCATGAAGGACGACAATGGTCGTTATCGTACCCAAAGTTTATTTTGGGAACTTCGCTATGGGACTGAAGAAAAGTACCCTCCTATCTTTACACTTAAATCTGATAATATTGAGAGAGACGGCATTTTATATTATTCACTTAAAAAGATTTACTTATCTTACGATCATGTTCCTAAATACGAATATGAATTCGCTACTGACGTGTTTGGTTCTTGGGATCATTGGAACAAGTTAGCAAACGATACGTTACCTGCAATTAAAGATGAAATTAAATCATGGAGAGAGGAATTAGATATTAAACTAAAAGCATTAGGCTTAAAAGCTTTGATTCATGCTTCACGAGATAATGATGCTAAAGGAGTACAAGCTTCTAAGTATCTTGCTGAAAAAGGATACGAAACAAAACGAGGACGACCAAGCAAAGAAGAAATAGAGCGTGAACGTAAGATTCAAGCAGGTGCTCGAAAAGAACTTGAAACAGATATGGAACGCATTGGTCTTAAAATTGTCAATGGAGAAAAAGGCTAATGCCTTACATGACTAAAGGAAAGAGAGATTACAAAAAGGAACTCTCTTGGGAAAAGAAAAAGAAACCAACACGAGTAAAAGATCGAGCAGCTCGTAATGCAGCTCGTAAGAAGATGGGATTAAAAGTAGGTGATCCAAGACAAGTAGATCACGTTAAGACTTTAAAGAATGGTGGTTCTAATAGTAGAAGTAACCTCAGAGTTGTTTCTGCTAAAACTAATTTAACAAAAGAGGCAAAGAGGAAACGTAATGGCTAAAATAACAATTAGTGATATACAGTCAGGCTACGCAAGTACATCAGCACTAAATGCTACATTCAATACGTTAGAAGATCACTTTAATAATCAAGTGCTCTATCGTAATAATCCATCTGGTGAACCTAACCAAATGGAAAACAATTTAGATATGAATGACTTTGACATTTTAAATGCAGGAACAGTTGAAGTTAATTCAGTTAAAGTAAATGGTGTTGACATCATTACAGAAATGAACACGATTTATAATAATTATGTAGCATTAACAACAAGAGTAACAGTAAGTACAGCTTCTCCATCAGGTGGTACTAATGGAGATATTTGGTTTAAAGTATCAGCTTAATTAAAGGAGAAATAATAAATGGCAGCTTTATCAGATCACGCAGAAGCATTGTTATTAGATTGGCTAATGACGAATGGTTCAGCAACAAGACCTACAGCATGGTATGTCGCATTATACACTGCAGCACCTTCTGATAGTGGAGGAGGCACTGAAGTGTCAGGTAATGGCTATGCTCGTCAAGCAGTAACCTTTGCAGCAGCTACATCACCAGGGGGTACAACATCTAACACTGGAGCAGTTACATTTACTGCTAGTGGAGGTAACTGGGGTACAATTACTCACATTGGTATTCATGATGCTGTATCAAGTGGTAATTTGTTATGGCATGGAGCAATGACAGCTTCTAAAACAGTAAACGATGGAGACACTTTAGAATTCTCTATTGGTAATATTGATCTTACCATAGCTTAGGATAAATAATGGCTAACGGCTTTCGAATACTGGAAGATGGTTCTAGTCGAATATTAGAGTCGTTAGACTTTCGTATTACTGAACAGTTTGCTGTAGGAGAAGTTGCTCTTACAGCTACTGGTACTCAAGCAGGTATAGCCTATTTATCAACTACAGGATCTGCTAGTTTATCAGGAGCAGGTTCTAAGATAACAGTAGGTGTAGGAGAACTAAAAGGTTTACTAAGTGTCTCTGCTTCTAGTAGTATTAGTTCTATTGGTAAAACCTTTACATCAGGTGAAAGTGTTTTATCTGCTGAAGGTTCTCTAACTAATACAGCATTAAGAACAGCTTTTGCAGAATCTAGTTTATCAACAATAGGTTCACAATTAGCAGCAGCAGAACGAACAGTATTTGGTGTAGTATCACAAGAAAGTTCTAATTATATTAGAATACTTGAAAATGGTGATACTCGAATAACAGAAGCTAGTGATAGTAGAATTACTGAAACAGAAGGTGGTAATTCAATAATAGGATCTATTGTAACAACACCAACTCATATTGTATTTACCAGTGAACCTTACTATAAACAAAATAATACATGGAAATCATTTATTCCTTATGTTAAATACAATGATGCGTGGATGAACAATATTAAAATTTATAAAAACTTAAACGGAACTTGGAAGAGGAGTTATTAAAAAATGGCTAATGTAAAAATATCGGACTTAACGGCAGCAGCCGCAGCAGCAGGTGCTAATGAGTTTGAAATCAACGAAGCAGGTACTTCAAAGAAAGTAACTGGATCTCAAATCTCAGCATTTGTTAAAGCTGATTTACTAGACGACACAACAGTCAACTTTACTGGCACATTACAAAATGGTGGTAGTAATGTTGTTGTAGATACTGATATTGGCTCTACTGTACAAGCTTACGATGTTGATACTCTAAAAGCAGATACAGCAGACACTTTAACTGCTCCTTTCCGTGGAACTATTACGACTGATAATGATCTATCATTTGACCAAGATGCAACTAATAACTTCTCATGCACACCTTCAGCAGGTGGAACATTAACCTTCACTAACCACACAGCAGGTCAGTCTGGTTATGTGTTATTAAATAACTCAAGTGGCTATGCAATTACAGCAGCAGCTACAACTAAAATTACTGCAACTGATTTAGCAACTATCTCAACAGCAGGTGTATACTTAATATCTTACTTTGATAACGGAACAAACGCATATTGCACAGTTAGTGCATCTTATGCCTAATACGGAGATTTACCTTGAGTCTATTACAAAACAGTAATGCCATATCTACAGGTGGTGGTTATAACCTAGAATCTAGTCTACGCTTTCGTCCAAGTGCTGGTGCTTATTTAGAAAGAACTTTTGGAGTTCCGACTGACCCTAAAAAATATACTATAAGTGTATGGGTCAAGCGAGGAGGATTAGGAAGCTATCAAAATATAATTTCAGCATTTGATGGAGTTACAACATATCCAGGTTCAATACTCTTTGCTCCTGATAATACACTCGGTTGTTATATGGGTGGTGCAGCAGCCAATGCAATAATAACAACACAAGTATTTCGTGACCCATCAGCGTGGTATCACATTGTATTTTCAGTTGATGCAGCTAATACTACATGCTCATTACAGATAAATGGAGGAACTGCTATTACAGCTAGTGTTGCAAATGTAGCAACTCAAATAAATGCAAATGGAAGAACAGTAAGGATAGGTGACTATTTTAATGGAGCAGCTCCTTATCATTTTGATGGTTATCTGACAGAATTTAATTTTATTGATGGACAAGCACTCACTGCTGACGACTTCGGTGAATACGATGACACAACTGGTGTATGGAAACCTAAAGAATACACAGGCACATACGGCACTAATGGTTTCTATCTACCTATGAAAGAAACACAACAAGCAACTGGATTTAATACAGTGTTGTATACAGGTAATGGTGGCACACAGTCTATTAGTAATGTAGGTTTCTCTCCTGATTTAGTATGGACTAAAGGCAGAGATAATTCTACATATAGTAATACTATTAATGATACTGTTCGTGGAGCAACAAACAGACTATTTACTGATTTAACAAATGCAGAAGCATCAATAGCTAATGGTCTTACTTCTTTTGATAGTGATGGATTTACAATAGGAGATAATCCTCATTATAATATATCAAATGAAGCCTATGTAGCATGGTGTTGGGATGCAGGTTCATCTACAGTCTCTAATACAGATGGAACTATTACTTCTAGTGTTCGTGCTAATCCTGCTACTGGATTCTCTATTGTTAGTTATACGGGCATAAGTGGTACGGGAACTATAGGACATGGATTAAGCCAAACACCCGAACTTATTATATGTAAAGTAAGAAGCACTACAGATAGTTGGGCTGTATACCATTCATCGGCAGGTGATGGGTATTTATATCTTAATAGTACAGCCGCTTTTTCTTCATCAGCAGGATATTGGGGAACACCAGATAGTACAACTTTTGGTGTTGCTGGTACAGGTACTCGTTCAAACAACAGAACTGGTCAGACCCACATAGCATACTGTTTCCACTCTGTAGCAGGTTACTCTAAATTTGGTTCATATACTGGAACAGGTGCAAGTGGTAATAGTGTAACTGGATTAGGATTTAGTCCTGCGTGGTTAATGGTTAAACGAACAAACTCTACTGGTAATTGGCATATTGTAGATAATACTCGTGTCAAATCTGGTGAATTAAGAGCAAACTTAAGTAATGCAGAAGCAGGAGGAGATGGTGGTATTACATTTAATTCAGATGGATTTACTTTAGATGAATCATGGAGTGATATTAATGGTTCTGGCGATACCTACATCTACATGGCATTCGCTGATACTCGTGATGCACAGTTTAACTTTGATGCAAGTGGTAACAAGAACAACTGGACTGCTAACAACATCAACAGTAACGCATCATCTGAAACTACCTATGACATCATGAACGATGTTGCTACATTAACAGATGAGGATACTGCTAACTTTGCTACACTGAATCCATTATATGCAGGTATTAATGGATTGAGTGCAAGTAATCTAACATTTACACCTAGTGGATGGATGCACATACCAAGCACAATAGAATTACCAACAGACTCAACTACTGGTATATATTGGGAAGAAGACTTAACTGTTGCAGTTGCTGCTAACTACCATGCAAGTGGTGTGACAAATGGTAAGAATACTGCATCAACTGCATTTGATTCAAACACTGCTGTAATTTCAATGTCTGGTAGTGCTTGGCGTTTATATAAATCTGGCGATGCAAATAATGCTGTTGCTATTACTGGGGCAGGTGGTTCTGCTTCTAATGGTGATGTGCATATGTTTGCTTACAAGAATGGATATTTGTATTGGGGTATTAACGGCAGTTGGTATCCGACAGGTGCAAACCCTGCAACAGATACAAGTCCACTAAACGCATCTCAAATTACAGCACAACAATATGCACTATGTGGTGGTTATACAGGAATTACTAAATCAATTAACTTCGGTCAAAGACCATTTAAATACACACCACCTACAGGATACAAAAAACTAAATACATATAACCTACCTGATAGCACGATTAAAGATGGTAGTCAGTATTTTGATGTATCAACTTGGACAGGTAATGGTGGAACACAAGATATATCATTAGAGTTTAGTCCTGATTTTGCGTGGATTAAAAAAAGAAATGCGATAGCATATCATATATTACAAGATACAATAAGAGGTGCAGGTAAAAATTTATTTAGTAATGATACATTAGCAGAAATAGGTAATGCAGGAGACTTAATATCATCTTTTAATACGGATGGTTTTACAGTCAATACTACTTATAATGGTGGAACAAATGGAGCAACTAATGGTTCAGGAGACACTTTTGTTGGTTGGTCATGGAGAGGTTCAGACTCATCTCCTGTATCTAACACAGACGGAACAATCACATCGACTGTATCTGCTAATACAGACTCTGGATTTAGTGTGGTGACATATACTGGTAATGGTTCTACTGGAACAGTAGGGCATGGTTTGGGTGTAGCTCCATCAATGGTAATTGTTAAACGAAGAGATGGTGCTTTTGGGTGGAATGTATATCACTCAAAACTTACCTCTGCTGCCTATGTGTTATTTCTTCAAGCAACTGATGCTCAAGCAACTTCATCACTTTGGAACTCTACTGCACCAACATCTTCTGTATTTAGTCTTGGAACTAGCAGTGGTGGTAATGCAAGTGGTGGAACTTATGTCGCCTACTGCTTTGCAGAAGTAGAAGGATTCAGTAAGTTTGGTTCTTACACAGGTAATGGTTCTGCTGATGGTCCATTTGTATACACAGGGTTTAGACCTGCTTTTATTTTAGCTAAAAGAATTGATACCACAAATAATTGGTTAATTCATGATACTGCAAGGGCAACTTATAATCAAGTTTTAAATTATCTACTTCCAAACTCAAGTGGTGCAGAAGGAATAGGAAATCCATCTACCTATGGTTTTGATTTATTGTCAAATGGATTTAAATGCAGAAGCTCAACTGGGGGCGGTAATGATAGTGGCGGAACATATATCTACATGGCATTTGCCGAAAACCCATTCAAACAATCTTTAGCGAGGTAATTATGTATAAACTAGGAAACTTAACATTAAGAATTGGAAGGTCATTCACAGTAGGTGATGTGATGTATCCTTCTAATTGGTTACAAAAATCAACAGAAGCAGAAAGAACTGCTATCGGTATTACATGGGTAGATGACCCTGTTCTAGCCGATGATCGTTTTTACTGGAATGGTGACATCAATAATCCAAAAGCATTGGAAGATAAAGAAGAAGTAGACGAAGATGGTAACCCATTGTATGTCAAAGTATTAGATAACACAGACCCTGACAATCCTGTGATGGTAGATAGTAATGAAAGATTAGTCACTAAAGGTCTCAAGTCTACGATGATTGCACAAGTGAAAGACACAGCAGGTAAACTACTAGCACAAACAGATTGGTATGTAACTCGTAAAGTAGAGCGTAATGTAGACATTCCTGCTGATGTAGTAGCAAAACGAGTAGCAGTCGTTGCAGAATCAGAAAGATTAGAAACTGCAATCAAAGCAGTTACATCTGTAGAAGCATTAATTGAGGTAATGCAATCACAGAACTGGGGTAAATAATGACAACTCCAAAGGAAGTAGAACAACGACTAAACTCGCATGAAGAACTGTGTGCCGAAAGGTACGCTAATATTCATGCTCGTATAGACAAAATAGAATCTGTTCTTAATAAGCTTCTTTGGACTATCATTGTAGGTTTTGGTAGTATCGTAGGATCAAGTATTATAATTAATAAAGTAAATGCAGTAGAAATTATAACAAGGATATTTTAATGTTATCTAGAATATGTCAATTATTAAGGAGAAAAATACATGGGTTTAACGTTCCATTTGATTTCAATTTGTGTGATACTCGTGGCTTACGAAATTATCCGAAATCCACTCCTCGCTCTAAAAGAAACTATACAAATAAAGACAAAGAATGTCCTTATAAAATTGAGCGACTTACTGAAGGAGATTGCATCTAAATGATGTGGGGACCTGTTATTAGTGTAGTAAGTTCTGTATTAGACAAAATTATACCTGACAATAATGCAAAAGAAAAAGCTAAACAAGAAATTGAAAGAGCTCTTATTGATAATGCAGCTCAGATTAGTCTCACTCAGGCTGAAACGAATAAAATCGAAGCTAGCCATCGCTCTATTTGGGTTAGTGGTTGGCGTCCTTTCCTTGGTTGGGTCTCTGGGTTTGGTTTTGCTTGGGTGTTTGTTTTATCCCCATTGGCTCAGTGGGTGTGTACATTACTTAACATTACTGTAACATTACCACAATTACAAACAGATGTACTAATGGAATTAACTTTAGCCATGCTTGGTCTTGCAAGTTTAAGAACTTGGGAGAAAAGTAAAGGCTTAACTAAATGAAGTTATCAGAACATTTTACATTAAATGAATTTACAAGATCTCAAACAGCTTCACGATATGGGATAGCTAACACTCCTAATGAAGAGCAAATAGAGAATTTAAAAACTTTAGCGAAAGGGTTAGAAGATGTTAGGACTAAGCTTGGTGGTAATCCTATTAATATTAGTAGTGGTTTTAGGTGTGAGGCTCTCAATGATCGTTTGGGGTCAAAAAGAACAAGCAGACATATACTTGGTCTTGCTGCTGATTTTACTTGTGATCGTTATGGCGATGTCGATGATGTATTTTCAGTTTTGGCTGATTCATCTATTGAATTTGATCAATTAATTTTAGAGTATGATGCTTGGATACATATCTCTTTTCCTAAAGAAGGAGATAAAGCTTTAAGACAAGTATTAATTATTGATAAAAATGGAGTACATTATGCCCCTTAAGAAAGGTAAATCACAAAAAACTATTTCTGCAAATATTCGTAAAGAAATGAAAGCAGGTAAACCACAGAAACAAGCTATTGCTATTGCATTAAGCAAAGCAGGTAAATCTAAGAAAGGTAAAAAGAAATGAAATCAATTATCTCATCCTTTGTTATGTTATGTATGTCTGGTTTAGCTTTTGCAGAAGAAGCTCCAGTAGTTCGTGAATGTGAGAAAGAAGAAGTTATTTGTGAGAAGATGACTCGTAAGATTCACAAACAACCTGTTAAGAAAGTAAAGTGTAAAGTTAAGGTTAAATAATGGCTAAAGATCCTAGACTAGAAAGAGCAGGAGTATCAGATTATAACAAACCTAAACGTACTCCAGGACATCCTACTAAATCTCATGTTGTTGTAGCTAAAGTAGGAGATAAAATTAAAACAATTAGGTTTGGGCAACAAGGTGTACAAGGTGCAGGTAAAAATCCTACATCTGCTAAAGACAAAGCACGTAAGAAATCTTACTATGCAAGACATAATGCACAAGATCCAAATCCAAGTAAATTAAGTGCTCGTTATTGGAGTCATAAAGTTAAATGGTAGAAGACAGCCCTTGTACAGGGGTTTGTCGTTTAAAAGATAATGTATGTATAGCATGTCATCGTACTTATAAAGATATAAGTGAATGGTTTGATATGACAAAGCAACAACGTTTAAATAGAATGGAGCAAATAAAAAATGAGCTTAGTAGAAAACATAAATAAACGTAAGAAAGCAGGAACTAGCAGAAGTAAAAAGAAATCTACTATAAGTGCTAAATCTTATAAAGATATGCAGAATAACTGGGGCAAAAAGAAGAAGAAAGCTTAAATGTCAAAAACTAGTATAGATCAAATAAGAGAAGCAGCAGAAGCTGATCTCTTAACGTTTATTAAATTAGTGGCTCCTCATTTAATGATGGGAGCTATTCATGAAGAATTAATACAATGGTGGACAAGACAAGAAGCTAAAAACAATCAACTTGTATTACTTCCTCGTGGACACATGAAATCTAAATTAGTAGCATATAGAACAGCTTGGTGGTTAACTAAACATCCTGAAACGACTATATTATATGTATCAGCTACAGCAGATTTAGCTGAAAAACAATTATATCAAATTAAACAAATTATAGATAGTCCAATTTATAGACGTTATTGGTCTGAAATGTTACATCCTGAAGAAGGCAAAAGAGAACGATGGGCAGTAGCTGAAATAGCTGTTGATCATCCAAAAAGAAAAGAGGAAGGAGTAAGAGATGCCAGTGTTAAAGCAGTTGGACTTACTTCAAATACTACTGGTTTCCATGCTGATGTTGTTGTGCTTGACGACATTGTTGTGCCTGGTAATGCTTATACTGAAGAGGGACGAGATAAAGTATCGTCAGCATATAGTCAACTGGCTTCCATTGAAAATCCTGGTGCTTTTGAGTGGGTTGTTGGTACTCGTTATCACCCCAGAGATATATATGACACAATGGTAAATATGAAAGAAAGCATTTATGATGATGAAGGAGAAATGCTTGAAGAAGAGCCAGTTTATGAATTATTTCAACGAGTAGTAGAAACTAATGGTGAGTTTCTTTGGAGTAAACAAAAACGTAAAGATGGTAAATCATTTGGATTTGATGCAAGAGAATTAGCTCGTATTCGTGCTAAATATGTAGATCAAACTCAATTCTTTGCACAATATTATAATGATCCTAATAGTAAAGAAACAGCTAATTTAAGTGCAGATGATTTTCAATATTATGATCGTTCAGTCTTAACAAATAAAGAAGGAGACTGGTTTATACGAGATCGTAAATTAAATATATATGCAGCGATTGACTTTGCTTTTAGTTTACGTAAAAAAGCTGACTATACAGCTCTTGTTATCATTGGTGTAGATAGTCAAGCTAATTATTATGTATTAGATATAGATCGTTTTAAAACAGATAAAATTGTTGATTACTATTCTCATATATTACGTTCTTGGGAAAAATGGGGATTTAGAAAACTACGAGCTGAAATTACTGTAGCTCAACAACTTATTGTTAAAGAATTAAAAGATAGTTATTTACGACCTAATGGTATACCTCTTGCTATTGATGAGTATAGACCTACACGACACATGGGTGATAAACGACAACGTATTAGTGCTATTTTAGAACCTAAATATGATAATAAACAAATATGGCATTACAAAGGAGGTAATTGCCAACCATTAGAAGAAGAATTAACACAAAGACATCCTCCTCACGATGATATTAAAGATGCACTAGCTAATGCTATTGCTATCTCAATCGTACCAAAAGGCAGAGGTAATGTTATTAATATGACAAATCGTATACAAACACATTCTCGTTTTGGGGGAGTAACTTACTAAGGAAACTATTATGGCAGGAAAAGTCGCAGAAATTAAACAAATGTTAGCTAGAGAAAACTTAGCAAGACAGCTAGGACATCTCTACAATAATTGGTGGATTCAAAGACAAGATAAAGAAGAAGAATGGAGAGAGTTAAGAAACTATTTATTTGCAACTGATACCACTAAAACAACTAACTCTAAACTTCCTTGGAAGAACAAAACAACACTTCCTAAATTAACTCAAATTAGAGATAACCTTCATGCTAACTACATGGATGCTTTATTTCCTAATGATAACTGGATGAAATGGGAAGGAGCTTCTTTAGAAGATACAACAAAATCAAAACGTAAAGCTATTGAAGCTTATCTTAAAACTAAACTAAAAGAATCAGGCTTTAGAGAAACAGTAGCTCAATTAGTATATGATTATATTGATTATGGTAATGCTTTTGCAGAAGTAAACTATATTACAGAAAAACATATTGATCCTATTACAAAAGAAGAAATAGTTACTTATACTGGTCCTAAACTAGAAAGAATATCACCATTTGATATTATTTTTAATCCAACAGCTAAAGCATTTAAAGATACTCCTAAATTTACACGATATGTAAAAACAGTAGGTGAACTTAAATTAGATATTGATAAACGACCTGATCTACAATACAACATAGATTCTTTTAATAAAACTATGGATGTAAGACGTAATATAACTCAATTTAGATTAGAAGATATTAACAAGGCAGAAGCTTATCACATTGATGGTTTTGGTTCATTACAAGAGTATTATCAATCAGGTTTAGTAGAAATACTAGAATTTGAAGGAACTATTTATAGTGAACATGATGACGAGTTACTAGAAAATAGAATTATTACTATTGTAGATCGTAGTTATGTATTACGTAATATAGAAAATCCATCTTACTTAGGTAAAGATAATAAACATCATGTAGGATGGAGAAATCGTCCTGATAATTTATATGCGATGGGTCCTTTAGATAATTTAGTAGGTATGCAATATCGAGTAGATCATTTAGAAAACTTAAAAGCAGATGCACTAGATTTAACAATACATCCACCAATTAGAATTAAAGGTGATGTAGAACCTTTTGAATGGGGTCCTGAATCAGTAATTCATATCCCTGAAGATGGTGATGTAGATATGATGCCTCCTAATCCTGCTGCTTTTCAAGTTAATAATGAAATTGGTATGTTATTACAACTTATGGAAGAAATGGCAGGAGCACCTAGAGAAGCTATGGGTATTCGTAGTCCAGGTGAAAAAACAGCATTTGAAGTACAACAATTACAAAATGCTGCAGGTCGTATTTTCCAAAACAAAGTTAATAAGTTTGAAATAGAATTTCTAGAACCTATTTTAAATACAATGCTTGAAACAGCTAGACGTAATCTAGATGTTGCAGAGATTGCTAAAGTTATGGATAACGACTTAGGTGTAGCTGACTTTATATCGATTACTAAAGAAGATATTACAGCTAAAGGTAAATTACGTCCTATAGGTGCTAGACATTATGCGGCACGAGCACAGTTAATTCAAAACATTATAGGTTTATTTAATAGTCCGATTGGACAAATGATTTCACCACATATCTCTGCTAAACAATTAGCTAAGATGGTGGAAGAGTATATGGGTTTTGAAGCTTATGAGTTTATTAAAGACAACGCAGCTATCTTTGAAAATGCTGAAACACAGAAGTTAGCTATGTCTGCTCAACAAGAAGCTCAGATGCAAGCACAAGAACCTATTGAAGACGACTTAAATGAGTCTGTCTTACAGGGAGCAGGGTTAATTTAAACCTTGACTTTTTTAATCAATTATGTTAGAATAGTTATATGGATTTAAAATCAGATAAAGCTAAGAGCTTAACAAAACAACAAGTGTTTGAAGAGCTCAAAGCTTACTGTCTCGAGCAGATTCAACTTGCTCAAAGAAAAGCAATAGATGAAGAAACCTTTGATAAACCTGCTTGGAGTCAATACCAAGCTTATCAATTAGGCATCCAAAAAGCTTTTTCTAAATTATATAATCTTATTCCTGACCAAGGAGAAAAATAATGAGTGAAGAACAAGTTAAACAAGAACAATCTGTTGAGTCAAATACCCAAGAGACTCAGCAACAAGATACCCAAGCTAAACCTTTTGAGATACCGACAGAAGCTCAAGAGTTTGTAGGCGAAGGTAAAAAGTATAAATCTGTTGATGATGCGTTAAGATCAGTGCCTCATGCACAAGAGCATATCAAAACCTTAGAGGAAGAGATGGCTCACTTGAAAGAGGAACTTGCTAGACGTAGAACAACAGAAGAGTTACTTGATGAAATAAAGTCTGGTATTCAACCTCAAGAAGCTACCACTTCTACGAGTGAAATAAACCAAGATAGAATCATGGATCTAGTTAATCAAACCTTACAGCAAAGGGAAAAACTAACTAAAGCTCAAACTAATGCTCGTTCAGTAGCTGACAAGTTTACTGAAAAGTATGGAAGTAAAGCTGAAGAAGTTTATAATACCTTAGCAAAAGAGTCAGGTATGACACTAGAACAATTACACAATTTATCTGCAACATCTCCAAATGTTGTTTTAAAATTAGCAGGTTTTGATAACAGAGCTACAACAGTTGCAAAATCACAAAGTACTGTGAATACAGAATCTTTATCTAATAATAAAGCAACAGATGAGTTATCTGCTAGAGTACCTAAAGGTGCTTCTACTAAAGATATGCTTAACGCTTGGAAAATAGCAGGTGAAAAAGTAAAACGACAATTAAACAATTAACAAGGAGACTTAAATGTCACAATTAACTTCTAATACTACAGCTTTTATTGAAGCTCAACAGTATTCTCAGTTTATCCTTGAAAACTTACATGACTATCTATTGCCAGAAGGAATGTGGAGAGATGTAACTGACTTTGGTTCAGGTACAACTTTAAACATTAAAACAGTAGGTACAGTAACTCTTCAAGATGCTGCTGAGGATACACCTTTAAATTTCTCACCTATTGACACAGGTAACTTAACACTTGCTATTACTGACTATGTTGGTGATGCTTGGAAAGTATCTGACGACTTACGTGAAGATGGTTCACAAGTAGACACATTAATGTCTATGAGAGCTATGGAATCTACACGTGCTCTTGGTGAAAACCATGAAACTAAGTTTTTAAATGCTGTTAATGCTGCTCAAACAGGTGCTAACTTAAACTTAGTAAATGGTCGTCCACATCGCTTTGTAGGTTCTGCTGCATCTAATGCAAGAACTATTACATTAGAAGACTTTATTGCTATGAAATTAGCATTTGATAAAGCTAATGTTCCTGCAGGTGGTCGTATCGCTATCGTTGATCCAGTTGTTGAAGCTACATTAAACAGCTTACAACAATTAGTTAACGTTTCAAACAACCCAATGTTTGAAGGTATCGTTACAGAAGGTTTTGCTCGTGATCATAAATTTGTTAAAAATATCTTTGGTTTCGACATCTATACTTCTAACTTCTTACCTACATTAACAGCTTCAGAAGCTATTGATGCTTCAGGTTACGGCTTGACATCTGAAACTGCTGCTGTTGGTGATAAAGCAAACGTATTTATGTGTGTGGCTGATGATTCATGCAAGCCAATTATGCACGCATGGAGACGTGCTCCAAAAACAGAAGGTTGGAGAGACAACGAAGAAAGAGCTGACAAGTATCAAGTTACTTCTCGCTTCGGTTTTGGTGCTCAACGTGTTGACACATTGGGTGTAATTTTAACTCATCCATCTAATTACTAAGGAGACATCACATGACTTATGAAGTAGACGCAAAGCGTGGTGTTGCTAACCACTATGGTGCTAGAACAACAGATGGAAGTAAAGGTGCTCAAACAGCATCTACAGGTATTATTAAAAGAGCCCAATGGGATTTCTCTTATGATAATCTTCCTGCTTCTGGAACTAGCAATTTACAATATGTTATTCCTGCAAACGCAACAGTTGTTTCAGCTAAGTTATATGTTGATGTAGCATTTACTT
>Ga0208645_1001841_pt1 | contig 17776 bp, 16 predicted proteins | sample VirMetDEL_Sep_01_FD_184519 | JGI IMG/M metagenome (GOLD analysis project Ga0208645, IMG submission 184519) | Aqueous microbial communities from the Delaware River and Bay under freshwater to marine salinity gradient to study organic matter... | ecosystem: Environmental > Aquatic > Marine >... | reverse complement strand
CAAGCGTCCCGCTATTAAATCCTTTAGCATATCCACGGGCATACCAACCATTGCCATGAATACTATCAACTTACTAAGATTAAGAAATGCTTCAGCTTTCTGTTGACGAGTTCCATTTTTCATCTGCTGAATATATAAATCATTAGTAAGATTTAATTGATTCACCAAGAAGGACTTCATTGTGTACAACAATCTAGTATCTGGATTCTCAGCTTGCTTGAGTGGCATACGAGCCTTGGAGGTTGGTTGTGTCTCGGACAACCTTGAGAAGAGTGCGAGTCTCACCAGTGCGTTATTGCTGTCACCCTTCTGGAGTGCAGCCTTTAGCTTTATGATTTCCGCATCATTGAATCCCATGAACTCCATCTCCGCCCGGAACTTACGGCCATTGGGAGTGTTAGCTGCGGCTCGCGCTATCTTTTTAAAGCGCATAAAGTTAGCCGTGATGTTGGTCTCCTTCATGAACTGATCCATGCGAGTGAACCCAGTAACCTTTAGACCCAAGCGAACAGCCTTGTCCATGAACAGCGGATCACGGAACTCCTCGGATACACGCTTTGAATCAATGCCAAGTAAATCAACACCAAGTTTTTGGGAGATCAATGCCTTGAAGGTATTATCAATACCTGCTCGAGCCATGATGAATGGCATATCAAATACTTGCGATAGCGTTGAGGTGAACTCCACTAGCAAAGTAAAGTAACTAGCCGCTCTGAGTCCTGAGAAGAACTTTGATTCCTTTCCTTGCGGAGTAAGGATGACGCGGAAAACATCATAAGCAGTCTCAGTGTCCTCTGGGGTAATGGCTCCGCTGTTCTCTAGTTCGCGGAGTTCTCGTGCAAGTTCACTTGCTCTTTCGGCTTTGTCACCCCCGCCATCAAGAATGAACCTACGGCCTATGAGCCTACTGGTTTCTATTGCCTGAGTAGCACCATAGACATAGGACTCAAACGCTTCACCAGGTGAGGCATAGGCATCCATCAATTCAGGAGGTATGATGTCAATGCTTCTCCTCTTTAAGTTACTAAGACCTTTACTGTAATTAGTATAAAGACCTCGGCGCATGAATTGATCAAACAACATGGACTCAATCTCTAGAGTCTTCTTGTCCCCCAGTTTAAGAATCACTCCTTGGTCAAGGGGTAAAAGTTTTTTGACGGTATCAAAATCCAAAGCCATCTCTGGCTTTTCAAGGGATAGACTCATCGCCCTTAATTTCTTTTCAACCTCAACCGCTAGCTCGGCCGCGCTAAACGGTTCTTTTCCGCTGCCCTTTCTGGCTGCGACAACAAGTTGACGGGCATTAGTAACGAAGTTCAGTTCAGTAATAAATTTACTAAAGGGCTTTTTGACAGTGTCACCAAAGTATTCCTTTACCTTTTTGAGATCCAGAATCTTACGAGGGAAATAATCGTCAAGGTTGCCGGGTTCGTAGCCAGCATTTACGAGTTCCGTACGGACCTTATTAAGAATAACTCTCACCCGAAGATGGAAGTCATTATACATTCCGTATTTCCTTAACAGAAGGTCACGCTCCTTGATTCTTAGTTCACCTTGCTCTGGATCCCTCTCAAGGCTACGGCTATAGTAGATTAGTTGAGTCAAGCGTTTCCTATCCTTCTTGTTCTTGATCTTATTTATTTTCTCAAAGAAGGGCTTGGTCTTGGTCATGTAACCAAGAACCTTTGAGTCAATGTCATTGTAGTACTTATCAACCAACAAGGCTAGTCGGGGGTGCATACTACGGAGCAACGAACTGATAGTTTTTAGATACCTATCAACTGTAGTTATTTCCTCCTTGCCCTTACGCTCACTCGGTGGCTTGTCTGATTCCGCAACTGTCTCTGCCGATACAGGTGTAGGTGCTGCGCTTTCTAAATTTGGGGCTGACTCAATGGCAGGGTCCACGCCAGAAGTAGAAACACCAGAAGCCTTGTTAGCCTGCTTTTGTCTTAGAAGGAACTTAGATAATGCTACAGTCTTTTGATTAGTCGGCTTTGCGTTAGGATCAGCCTTCAGTAAAAGGTCAGCCGTCTCTGCAATGATAGCCGCTGCCTCTTCATTTTTAGGGGCTAAAGTTTTTAGAGCCTTAGTGATGTATGCTTGAGTTGACTTAATGAGAGCCTTAACCCTTTCCAAGGCACTGCCTGGCTGAGTAAAGGATTGAGTATCATTGCCGTAAAGAAGTTGTTGGACTACTGCTCGTGCGTATTCAGCACCGTAACCAAAATCAATATCACTTTTCTTACCTGTTTTTCCGTAGCTGCTTTTTGCTTCTACATTATAATTTTCTCTAAGGGCTTTTCTCTGGGCTTCAGTTAGCGATGCACCGAGATCGATATACCACTGGTCTGACATTATACCCTTTTTGACCAAGACCTTATCCATTGCGCCATGAATAATTTCTTCACGCATAACAGACCGAACATAGTTGCCTCCTGTTCCAGTTGGTCTTTCGTCTAAACCTTTTGTCACCCTATCAAACAGCGCAGTTACGTCTATTTGTATTCTATTCTTACCAGGATTCCATCTTGCGCTAGAACCCTTTTTAGATTTCTTATAGGTTGTATCAATATCAAATCCAAGTTTTTGTGCGATAGGTATAAAACTATCAACGATTGCTTTTAATTGATCACGAGTTTCTATGATTTCTCCTCGAGGTGCAATAGCCTCTAACTCCTTATCTAGGTCTGTTTGAACATAACCCTCTTCTTTAATTTTAGCTCGCAGTCTATTTTGTAGATTGAAGGATTCTTTCTGGAGTTTTTTTTGTCGCTTCCTTAATTTAAAGGCTTCCTCGTCGATTTTTTGTCTTTCTGCCATAGGCAAAGAATCAAATGCTACACCTTTTGGCATAATAATATTTCTAGCTCCCGTTAGAGAAGATAACCGAAAAGCTCCTCCATCGTTTGCGGCTTCTAATGCTTGAAGTAATTGTTCGTCACTAAATTTTTCATTTACTTCTTGTTCGGTTGCAACCTCACCGATGGGAACGCCCTCACGAATACTATTTTCAAGAGGACCTAAAGGAACAGGGTTGCGGTTTACTGGGTCAACCCTTAGGAAATTCCTAGCTCCTTCTAACTTGAGTGCGTCCTTAACTTGTTGGCGAATCTCTGGTTCAAAATCTGGTTCATCCTCAACACCTTCAGAAGGCTCTGGGATAGGCTCTTCTTCTGGTTCTGGAGCAGGCTCTTCTTCTGGGGCAGGTTCTTCTTCTGGCTCTGGCTCTGGAGCAGGTTCTGGCTCTGGTGTAGTTTCCGGAGCAAGTGCTATCGTATTAGGGTTAGCACCAGTGCTTTCCGCAACTAAGCCACGGGCTTCTTCAAAGCTAGTAGCCTCTACCTCAGTTACTATCTTTTCATTGGTATCTGGGTCAGTGTACTCAACCTTGAAAATCTTCTTCTCGCCTCCACCAATCTCTTCATCAAGTTCATCAATTCTCTCTTGATCGTCTCTCTCTTGTTCCTCTTCGGTCTTGTCTGGATCCTCTTCAGAATCCGGTTCGACATCAGCACTTCTGGAGATAGCACCGGAACCACCACCTAGGATACCACCAAGGATAGCACCACCAGCGGCGGCTGCCTTGTATTCCTCAATAGCTTCTGGCGTGTCCATAGGAAGCCCGGCCTGATAACGCTCAAGGACTTGTTGCCCTAGCTCAGTAGGAGTCTCAGTAAGCACACCTGTTGCAGTTCCTTTGGAAACTCGAGTAAATATACCGCCACCCTTTTGAATGGCCGCTGGGACAAATGCCCTACCAACCTTGGAAACAACAAACAAATTTAGAATACTATCCAGAGAGGCTTGTGGAATAGCAGTCAATAGAGCGGCTCCTTCGTCCACCTCAGTACGATAGCCACGCTCAATAGCTTCCTTCTGACGCTCTCTGTTTCCTCCGTAGAAGAAGGGTAGCATCGCACCTGCGGCTCCCAAGAACCCACCAACAGTACCACCTATTACTGTGCCTGGTGGCCCTCCTAAAACGGTTCCAATAGCTGCACCACCCTTAAAACCAGCATATCCACCAGCTAGACCAACCGCACTGATAGGAGCTGATTGAGCAGCCATTTCCGTGACGTATGGAACAAAGCCTTCTGACCTAGGAGCAAACCTACGACGGTCTTCCATCTGGCTTTCTTGCTCCTCTATAACGCTAGCACCTAGTTCCTCTAGCGTCTTGAGGTCAAAAGTTTTACCAACACCTTCTAGGGCTGATCCAAAAACATTTTGCTGAATTGTATCAACGCCGATGGCTATGTTGCGGGTGACAAGATTGCCCTCCCTCTTTAGACCCTCAAATCTTTTGTCGTTAGCAAGTGCCTGTAGCTGATCCGGAGTAAGACCTTTATCGTGCTTAAAACTAAAAGCTCTTCCTGTTCCTGGATCTCTAAATGTAGAAGTAGGCATAAGTGTATTAGCTCCAAAAGCTAAAGTAAGATGTATTTAAATACTATTGAAAGAAGTCTTTTACCGTGGAATATATTATTGGTAAACGACGGGAATCTAGAACGGCATACCCTTTGTAAAAAATCGAAGAAAAGGGTCCACAGATTCCATCTTGGACTTGGCAGAACTTATACTTTCAGTAAATGGAGTTCTTTCTGGACTGAACATAAAATCTTTAAGTCCTAAAGGAATAGCTCTAGAAGTGCTTCCCACGTCGCGCATCTTTGCATTTACATCACCAATACTGCGTAACAGCTGAGAGGCTCGCGAACCAGTCGGTTCTTCCTGCACGTTGATGCTAGGTGTCTCTATGATTTCTGCTGGTTCGACAGGAGTTCCGTCATCATCTACTGTGCCTCCGTAGATCGCATCACCATATCCAGTAAGAATTTCTTTACCTTCCTTAGTTCTTAGGGCTGCTATAACGGCAGGATCATCCGCAGGGAGAGGATCATCGAAGGCAATGTCTTCGTCATAAAGCATACCGCCTCTAACTACCAAATCATCTCCCTTAGGTGATGTTAGGGTTGCAACGTATTCTTTAAAGTTTTGTGTATCTTTTACGCTAGGAAGCTCTGTTTGACCAGCTTTCATACTAGCCATCTTGAGTTGCATCATCAGTGCTATACTGGGTTTAGCACCTATAACATCAACAACAGGTTTTACGTCACCCATCTCAAATCCCTCTGATAGACCAAAAAATTCAGCCTGAGCAGGATTTGCTTTTAAGAAACCAAAGACCATCTCTTGAGCCTGTTTGCCAAGAGCCTTTTCTTTTTTCTTTTCTCCAGCAACCTGTATAGCGGAGCCAATGGTAGCACCTAGCTGGGCTAGTGAGTTAGCTTGTATAGTAGCCGCATTTGCAAAGCCACTAAAGTCCGCGTTACCCAGTTCGGGTCTAATTCTTGATCCTGCTTGAAATGCCATACTATTTAATTTTTGTATTCATCCACTTGCGGATGATTGATTTTACACGAGGCTTGTTTGAAATGAACTTAGCGAATCGTTCTCCGTACTTTACATACAGGTTACGGAACCAGCTTGGTGCATCGTTAAGCATCCATTCACGGAACTCTATCCACTTAGGATTATCGATGCCGTAGACCTCACGGGCTACCCAGCAGATTATCATTGCCGATGCAATATTACCAGCTGCACCCATTATCCCCGCACCCTGTGCCGCCTTAGCCTGAGCCTGCATACCCTGGAACGTAACGTCCTGTCCACGTTGTTGCAAGGCCGCATTGTAACCTGCGTTAGCGTCGAATAGTTGAGGTCCCATTTGACCTGCTGCGCCTTGCTGTGCCGATGATAGTGTTTGACCACCTAGATTAATAGCAGATGAAGGACGACCTAAGATCGTATTACCTATGTCACCCGCTAGCTGACGGTTCATACTAAAAGCCTGTTGACCCATACCTGCCGCTTGGCCACGAAGACCGGATAGGTATTGTTCACGGCCTAGTAGTTGACCTGCGATTGCACTCTGATCGGTTACACGACCTTGACGTTGTGCCATACCTAGTGCCTGCTGATCGACTAAACGCTGTTGCTCAGGGTTAAGACCCTGCGCGCGCTGGTAAAGATCCTCTGCCATGGCAGTCTGTTGCTCGGCTAGTCCTGTGCTGTATGGGTCAGCTCCACGGTAAGCCTCAACCACTTGTGGTGCGAAATCCCGTAATGCACCTACGTCGGACTCACGCTGTAACTGTAACTGCTCACGCTGTAATTTTCCTCCACGCTCTGTGTTTTCTTCTAAAAGATCAAACAGACCTGAAGTTTTCTCAAGGGTTGGTGACATCCCCTGCATCTGTGTTTCAATCTGTGCAATACGTGCCGCACGATCCTGGCCCGGGTCTCCAGCAGCTAATAGATAAGCGTCACGTTTTGCCGCTTGGGATTCGTTAAAAGCTTTGTTGGAAGAACTACTCTTGAATCCGCTAGCCTCTCTGTCGGGATACAGAGTATTAGCAGCATTTTCTAGGTCTTCTTGAGAACGTGCATTGCCAGTCTCTTGACCAGCACGAAGTCCAGCAAGCTCTGCCTCGAGGCTTTGGTATGCGGGGTTAGCCGCACCACCCTTGATACCACGAGCCATGACCCCAATGTCGGCAAGCTCCAGTGCGGTGTATTGCGGACGATAGGTACGCTCTGCACCAATCAATCGCTCCTGCAATTGAGGGTCCGTGATGCCTTGAGCCGAGCCAAAGCTCTCCCCAAATAAGTATTCACCCATTGACGCGCCTGGGTCAACTTGTGGTGGTGGTGGTGGTGATCCTTTTCCTCCCATAATATTATATGCTTAGTATTCTGTTAAATAGTTTAGGCGTGTAATCCACCTTTGTGGGTTTTTGATTCCTGTATCTTATGCTTAATAGTTTCTTCTGCATAACCTCAGGGCATTTGATAATAAAATTCTGTGTAAGTCGTTTGAAAGTGTCGGTGCTGTCCGCGAATAAAAAGGCTAGGAAGATTGCGTCACCGTCCGGGTCATCGGCCTCCCAGTTCTGAACAAAAGTCCAGCCATCGTCCTTGTCGCAATTATACCACATAAATACACCTTGTATATTACCTTCTTCGTCCTGCTCGCACAGGAAGGTATGCTTGGCTAAATGATAAGCAATGAGTACCTGCATTCGATCCTCTGGCCATCCGGCTAAGACCTTCCCGTTCTCGTGTTCAATACAGAAATCCACGACTTTATTTATAAAGTCAATAGCTTCTTTCTGTTCAGCATTTTGCAATGCTATTTGAACTGATTGCAGGAGAGGGTTCATTATCTGCCAATTGCTATAAAATCTACATCGGTATCGCCAGATAAGTGATTTCTTATTACAAAACTACTTGTGCTAGGTGCTGCGTTCAATCGAGTTGGATTAGTTTCTCCTCCAGATCTCTCTGGGGTAAGCACTACACTAAATATGTCATTCGTAAAATTACCACCAAAATCACTAAAGTTTATAGTCGTTGTGGTGCTTCCACTCGCAACAACTCGACCAAATTTCATAATTAAACCATTTGGTAAAGTAACGCTTTTGGTGTCACTGGCACTAGCAGTTGGTGTAAATCCATCCGTTGAGGACGCATCAACATAGGCTTTAATGTTTCCTTGAGTCGCACCCTTAGTATCATCCGTTCCAAGTGAGTCATTGTTAATAAGTATGCCAGCAGCCCCTACGATAGGAACAGCTGTAGGCACGGCAGCCCCGCCTGACACATTGCCTAGTACGGTCTGATCAGCTTGAGTAGCCATCTTTGCTAGGGTTATGGCATTGTTTTCAACCTTCACCGTTGTGACTGAATCGGTAGCAAGTTGAGTAGACGTAATACCAGCATTCTTTACAATAATTTTCTTTGGAGTAGAACTGTCTAGGGCTGTTGTGCTGTCATCCACGGCTCCTGTCGCAAATGTTGCACTATCAACCAAGGCATTGAGGTTAGTTGCGGTAACCTGATCTCCTGTTGAAAATGTTGTTCCTTTTGATAAAATTGCCATTATTCTGCTTTATTAGTTGAACGGAAGGATATGGACCCGTCGGCTTCAACAGCCCTAATCTTTGGTCTTCCGAGTGTATTATTAATTGTAAATTGGATTCCGTAACCTCTACGGTTACCTATTCTACCACGGATGGACACATCCTCGGCCTCAGATAAAGTTGATCCCACGAAGTCACTGAGTGTGCCTAAAGCAAGATCAGCATCCGGGTTCTCCGTCTCGGCAGATATATTAAAGTTAGAAACCGTAGATGCCCCGGACTCAATGTGCATTTCAAATTGCTTCCAGTTCTTTCTTTCGAGATTACCAAGTGTGTATTGCCGAGTAGTCAACGAACCTGGGACGTTAATATTTTTTTCTGATCCTCCAATTTGTGTGATTACTCGGTCCACTCCGTCAACCCGTTCGTCTAATTTCTGGACACCGCCAATGTCATTGACTGCATATACCCCACGGGCATCGCCTTCACCAACAACCAGAAGGTTGGATATGTGAAAGTCCGCATCATTGACTTGGTCAATACTTTCCCACTGCTTATTAAGAAAGTTGTAGATTATTATAGCGTTGTTCTTGGTAGAATTATCCAAGGGAACGGCCAAGAAGTATCTGTTATCAAAGTAAACGCCTACGGACTTGTCCCAATACGCCTTGTTAATTCTTTGAATAGTTACGTTGATTGGCTCACTCAATGGAGTCTCAGTACCACGAAGGTTGTATTCGTCAAAGAACTGCGTGCTGTAAACACCATTGTCGGATAAAAAGATAACCTGATTACCGACCTGTATAATTGATTGACGGGCTACGCAGCCAACTTCGTTAGTTAAAAGCCTAGCATTAGATGCCGCAATGGACGTTGTGTTAGCAACCAAGTGAATACTGTTACGGTTGAACACCATAAGCTTGTCCTCCGAGAAGGAATGCAGTCCTACGTTAAAGTCAGCTTCACCGGCATTGAACCTGTACTGAGCATACATCTGGTCATAGCTATCACTGTCCAACAAATCAGATGCTATAATTTCATCGAGGATGCCTGTGGAGCTAAATGAATCCGTTGACGCATCAACATTAAACTTGAGTGGCATAATTAACCGACGTTCGTGATATACGGCATATGGTGGAGCAGGCATATGACTGAACCCAAGTCCAACCGATACTCGTTTTTGCACAGTTCCGTTTTTATTTGTAGTATCAGCCTTATCCGTAATAAATGTAAAGGTCGTTGTACTCGGTATTGATTTAACAACAATAGTATCACTAACCGCATAAGTAGAGCTACCCGCGTCAGTAAAGGTTAAAGTATCTCCTACCAATAAAGTAGCCACCGCTGCAGTACTAGCTGTGGCTGTTGCTATGCCACTAGCGTAATCAATATCAGTAAGTGAGAGTGGAATTGGTTGAGTATAAGTGCCACTAGCTACCTTTTTAAAATCAGTAGAAACAAGGGAGGCACTTGACACCGTATAGGTTTCATCACCACTTGCCGTAAGTGAATAAGTAAATGTCGTATCATCTACCCTTGTAATAGTTTTAGCCGAACCATTAGGATCAGTAGTACTGAATCCCAAATTATGTATTGTAACAAGGTCCCCAGTTACTAAGTTATGGTTCGTGCTTGTAGTAATATTCGCAGTATTACTTGAACCAGTGACCGTCGCAGAGCTAATTATGGATAGTGTTAGATTATTTTCTAATGCCGTGCTACCATCACGAAATATAAATACTTTGTTAAATGCTTGAAGCATGGATGCTGTAGCTGATACAGTCACTCCAGTTGGATAAACAAGATCTGTAGTTGCTCCAGTGTTTATATTTACAGCAACCGCTTTTGAGTTAGCAGCAAATATAACATATTGACTGGCTGATGCATTTGGATCCGAGAAAGAACAGGAGCCATAAATGGCATTAACAGCACCATCATTTAGTATACCGAACTTTACTGTCGCAGTCCCGCTAGCCGTTCCGCTGTATGTTTGGTCAGCTATTGTAATCTGTGCGCTACTATTCTTTGTGAATGCACGGTCACCATTAACAGCAGGAGTAAGCCCGGATACGCCTGACACATTAACTGTTCCAGTGCTTGGAAAATTTGTAGCAGTAACATTCGTTAGAACCACAGCACCACCAGTCTGTGTAGCCGTTACCGAAGTATCATCAGCAACTAAGAAAAACGGAAGTGTAAGCGCGGACGCACCTGTGGACAGTGGGCTAACAATTAAGTCAATTCCCTTTCGCACCTGCGCCTCGCCCCTGCGGTCAGTCCTAAGATTCTGTGCATCAGCAAGCAGGCTTGGCGGCAACTGATCGGGTCGCATCCTATTATTGAAACCAATAAAACCAACATCTCCATCCTTGGAAATGCGGTCATCTAGTCCTGCGTATGTGCGGTATTCGGGCATTAATTATTTAGCTGCGGAACGCTTCAATAGAGCGTCAAGTCTTGCTCGTTTTCTTTTTGCTAACCCAGGGCTGATTTTATCCAGTCGAGCTAGGTCTTCACGTTGCTTGGCAGTATACTGAGCATCTTTGGAGTTAGAATTTACAGGCCGACTAGGTGTTGTTTTCTTTACCGCACCTTGACCAGTTTTAATTAACTTGTTGGCCGCTTGTTGTGCAGTTGGAGGTGAGAGTTGTTTTACCTTTGGACCCTGTATTACCCTAGTTGCACTTGAATCTGTTTTTCTGCTCAAGGAACCTAAGGCTCCTTTTATAGAATTGTGTAATTTAGAAAGAGGGTTGTCTCTTTTTAATTGCCCGGAGTCACGCAACGCTTTTACGCGCTTCATGTTTTTCTGACGGTCCATACGCCCAAAGCTAGGACCACTGATTTTTCTTTTGGATTGATTTGGCATTGTATTGATTATTAATTTAACATTTCCAACGCTTCAAGGCTAGAGCCTTCCGTGTTGGTCTTCCTTTTGAATCCTTCATTGGACCCTTAACGCCAGACATTCTGGCACAAAATGATTTCTTTCTTGCTAGCTTCTTACCCTTTGGCTTGGATTCCGTGACCGGAGCCTTGAGGTTAGCACCCGTCTTGCGCTTGAAGTAGGCACGACCAGCTGCTGTGAGTCCTCCCTTTTCGCTTTTGTGTTCCTTCCTCATTTGCTTTTTACTTTTGCTTTAGGTGTATTTGCTACGACTGTTCTTCCTTTGGCTCCTGCTGCTTTCTTTTTTCTAGCTGTGCTAGCTCTCTCTGCTTTCGTAAGACTAAGAGCCTTTCTTTTAGGGAGGCAACGGTCAGGGTTCTTCTTATCCTTCGACGTTCCGCAAGGTCCTTTGATAGATCCATCAGTTCCGATCCTTACCCAGTTCTGCTTTCTCCATTGTTCTAGCTGGCCCATTATGTTCTTTTACGTTTAGCACTCTTTGATTTCTTAGCGTAGTTAGGGTCCTTGCAATACTTGGATGCAGCCATATTAGCATAAGCGGATGGATACGTATCAAACGTCCGTCTAGCCCAGGCTTTACCTTCCGGGCATATCTTACCTCCACTCTTTGCTTTCTTAGGCATTGGCTTTAGCTTTAGCTGTTTTACTCAAGTCCTTGAAATGAAACAACTTTACGCTGGTCTTGGTGTGTGACTTGTTGGTATGCAGACTTCCGTTGGGCATCTTGTGAGATGTGCCTTTATGTAAACTGCCGTCCCTCTTGTAGTGCTTAACGCCTTTCATTACTAGTATTTCTTTTTAGTTGTTTTTTTAACAGGTCTTTTAACTTTTGGTTTTTTTCCGTACATAATTATTTATTTAAATATCTATCAATTGTTTGAATTTTACGTCTTGCCGCTTGTCTTTCTTTAAATGTTTCCTCGGACATTACGTATTTTTCAGGCATCTTGTCTAATTTCAATTCTGCTCTGAGTCGCTCTACCTCCATTCTTTCTTTTATAGTCAACGGTCTACCCAATCCCAATACTTTGCGTTTAAATTTCTCGCCGAAGCTACGCTTTTCAACAGAGCTTTTATCTTTATCGTTCATAATTATTATTTGATTTGAGATGAACCAAAGTAGAACCCTACGATGGCTAAGGCAGTTTGCCTAATTTCTGGTAAAATAACGAAGCCCTGCACGGTGTCCCATTTAAGGCTCTTGAATAGCCCTAGAAAGCCGCTTGTCTCTCTACCTATGGTTACCCCTACGTCAGTCCACGCAAAGACGAATGGGGCTATTACAATGGCAAAGACGGTGGATGCAACAAGGAACCTACGAACCAACACACCACCATCACGTTTTGCCGCTGCATCAGCAGATGTATCCGCTGCTTGCTGGGACATGATCATACGCTCAAACTGGCGAGCCTGGCTCTCCATCTGTGTGCCAATCAGCTTCATTACGAAACCACTGATTCCTCCTCCGAGCATTGCTATAAGTTCTGGTGTCATTTGTTCTTTCTGAGTTCTTTGATTACCTTGACCGCAGAGGCAGTCATATAGATGAAGGTTGCTAGACCTACGCAAAAACCAAGTAGTTCGTTGATGGGGGCTAATTCAATTGTAGCGATAAATCCTCCTGTTCCGATTGTTGATTTGTATATAATGTCTTCCATAGCATTTAGTCGTCTTCAGGATCAGGTAGGGGTGTGTAGTGATCAACAGTTGATGACTTCTCGGACTCGTCCAGGTCGTAGTCAGTTACGTCCAATGCCCACATATGGTCAATGGTTTCGTCTGGGTAGGTGAGCCAACGTGTGCCTTGACCATTGTCCTCGATCCAGTAATCAAAATTAAGTTCTTTGCCCTCTTCGTCGGCTCGCTCAATGGCGGCCTCCTTGCTTGCGTATATTAGATAGAGCATTAGAATATTGAGTATTGACTGTTAATGTTAGCTTCAATGGCTGTGCGGTTGTCTGTTTGGTCGGATTGGTAAAGAATAATTTCTTTAATTGTGCCGTCTATTGACTGACCTGTATTAATGCCAGAAAAAGCTATCCTAAACCCAGTGTTAGTTCTATCTGAAGCTAATGCAACGTTGGTTGTATCACCATTAACGCCAATTACCGAACTACTTCCATTGAATAAATCAAATCTTAAGTAATCAGTATTAATTGCAAATCCACTTCCAGTAACTGTTCCACCAGAATATATGCCGTGGCTTGTTCCAGTTTGCCTGTAAAATCCAGAAGTAGTTCCAGTATCTAACCCATAAATAACGTGAGTTCCCGTATCTCTTACACTACTAACACTTGATACCGTGTAAGGTGAAGAAGAGTCAGTTGTATTAACAAAACCGAAGTAATTACTTCCATTAAAATCAATCTCTGGATTATTATTGCTATCGGTTACCAACGCACCAGCACTAACAATCTTAGGTTGTAATGAGGCAGTTGCCTGTGTAGAATCATTGCTGTTACCTGACTGGTCATACCAAGTCTCTACAAAGCCGTCCACCTCGTTGTCATACGCAGGGATACCAGTGATGCTGTAGGTTTCACCGATGTTAGCTTCAAGGGCTGTGCGGTTGGCTGATTGGTCGGAGGTGTATACAATAAGTTCTTCTATTGAGCCGTTTAATAGGTTAGCCCCTTGTCTAGAACCAATTTGAGATACAGATGTAATTGTATCCACCGTTTTACTGACGGACTGCGTGTTATTAGTCCCGTTAATTGATATGGCTTGTGTGCTTCCGTCGTAGTTAGCAAAGTAAAGATTTTTATTTGTAGGAGTGCTTGATACATCTAAATCAGAATCCTCAAGGGCATAACGAACATTATTTGCTAAATACAATACTTCGTGACCGTCATTAAAACCATCTAGCATAGAAAAGATAGCACCAGTTGCATTGACATCTGATTTAGAAACAGAAACAATTGCTACGTTTGTGCTACTAATAGCACTGGTTGTAGCCAGCTTGTCATCCGTTCCGTCAAAGTCTATACCATCGGTTAGCAAAGAACCAGCACTAACAATCTTAGGCTGACTCGCAGCCGTTGCTTGAGTTGCGTGGTTACCTGTTGCTGTATCTCCTGCTTCATTGGTTACACTTTGGTCATACCAAGTTTTAACGAAGCCGTCACGGTTGAAAGAAGCCAAAGTAATTCCGTAGTGACCAGCGACACTTTCTTCCATTGCTCTGCGTTTGTCTAACTGAGAAGAGGCATAAAAAATTAACTCGCTTGCACCAAAAGTTCCATAATTGAAAGCACCATTGTTCAATCTTCCAATATCACTAATTGACCCTGCAGTATTGGTATAGTTTATATAAGCTAAATGTTGGGCAACAGTAACTACACCAGTTAAATCGCTACTTGAACTTGCATAAAATTGACCATCAAACCCCACGTTTGCTGTATTACTAGCGTTTCCATCAAATGAAAAATTAGTATTTGACTGATGAACATAAGTAAATGGGGATGTGCTACCTCCCTCAGTTAGCAAACCATTTAATCCTGTTGTTGTGTCGGTACGCCTAAAGGTAAATAAAATATCATTACAGGAAATTGCCGATGAAGCTGTTAAAAACTGTTCATTAGCTTTTGTAAAATTAATTTCTGGTTTACCATTACCGTCTACTAGTAATACACCAGCACTAACAATCTTAGGCTGACTTGCGGCAGTTGCTTGAGCGGCATCATTGCTGTTTCCTGATTGGTCATACCAAGTTTTAACGAAGCCGTCGAACCCTTGACCTGTAAATAGAACTGGTGAACCTTCGACTGTGCCATTGTTGCTTCCAACCGTGTCTTCCCAGTCTGTGTTTGTGTTGCCGTAGCCAAGTTGTATTGTTTCGTTGTTGTAATTAAAATCACTAATTATACCATTAAATGGGCGACCGCCATTCTCGGAACCAATCTCGACGGTGCTTCTATTTGCTGGTGTGCTTGTCCCAGTATAGTTACCAGAACCTTGCAATACTCCATCAAAAAACAATTCTAAGGTTTTTGTTGACGCAGTGTGTTGCAACATAACTTCAACAACTTGGAATTTAGGCAAATCTGAGGTGCTAGTAATTGGAACTGAAAATCCAGTGCTTGTTTGAACTTGCACCCTAACTTTGTCACTTACTGAATGCACTTGAACATTTACAAGTCTTTCCGATGACCCTCTGTCAGAAAATATCACTTCATCCCTATTGCCAAGCCACACTACATTAGTTTTAACGAAAAAGTCAGAAGATTCATCAACTGTTGTATTTGACTCAACATTATCATTTACTCCATCAAAATACATCCGCTTGTTAGCCGCAGGGCTACCAGCCAATCCCGCATCGGCAAAACTTATAATGTCAGCATCGTCGTTTAGGCAGAAGTTACGAAGCGTTCCATCAGTAATCTCAGCCGCCTTAAAGTTCTGCGTAGTATCATCAGAGCTACGACGAATCTCCACAACATTACTACTGTAGCTAGAGCTAAGGTTGCGAAGTCCATAAGCCGCAGCCGCTGAACCCGCCACATCAAGTGGTAGGCTTGAGGTAAAGCTCTCGTTTACAAAGGATAGAAGCGTTCCATCGGTAACCTCGTCAGCCGTGAAGGACTTCAAATCTCCATTAACATTCCTGCGAACCTGCGCTACAAACTTACCATCAGCACGAGCTACGGTATCTCCAGTTGCCGCTAAGGTAGCCTGTCGTGTTCCTAGGCTACGAAGGGAGTAAGCGGCCTTAGCAATAAGGAAGTCGCCTGTGCGTCCATCAGCCTCTAATGCTTGAATGTCCAGGGGTGCAATAGCTTGTTGGTTAACCCAGCTAACCATCTCCCCAGAATTGATCTCGGCACTCGTGAAGTCACGCTCACCATTGTCGCTTGCACGACGCACACGCACAACCTTGGGACTACCACCAGTTAAACTACGGAGGCTGTATGCCGCCGCAGCGTTAGGAGCAATCTGAAGGACGCTCTCGCCCACCGAGTTCAGCCTACGCTGGCGACCCAGTGCTGAATCAAGGCTAACGTGCATATTAGACCCTGTGTAGTTGAACTAAGCTACCAGCACCGCTTACGGTTACGCTAGTAAAGTTGCCATATAGAATTGTGCCTGCTCCAAACGATGTAAGGAGATCAGCAGAATTAGTAACATTAGTAGAAGTCAGTGCAGAAAGAGTTGAATCCTTCAGGAACTGAATTGCTCCAAATGAACCAGCGGTTGCACCGTCACCTGCATTGATTACTATTGAACCTACGGAGCTGAACTCCAGTGCGTTATTTCTTGAACTTGCCATAATTTATTATTATATCACGGGGGGTTACTATCGGGATTGCCGATTTACATAAGTGGAGAACCGCTTGTTCACGGTATTGTTATTAGAAATTATATCAACCTTCTCAAGCTCGAGTGCTAGGGCAACGGACGCTGTGTTTTCTTCAGCAAATGCCTTGTCAGTCTGGCCGTCCATACGAAGGAAGTCCGCATAACTTGCGTGAGCAATGTAAGCAAAGAACTCTGCGGGGACTTCAACAGTGCTACCGGTGAAGTCCGACACGGCAGTCCCTGTTACATTGAATGGCGTGAACTCCTGCTTGTAGGTAATGAAAGCCGCATTGTCAGTTGTGGATACAACATTGAGTATATTAGCTCCAGTAAAATCCACAAAGAACTCGTATTCATGTGCTGAGTTATTCAAGAAGGCTTGCTTCCTAAAAATACGATTGAATGAACCGATAGTGGTTCTTCCTGTCTGGGCATAGGGTATGAAGTTCTTGCCCTCAACTAACAGGGAGTCGGTTCCTGCACGAGGAGTAAAGGTCACTACCTCTGTAATATTGTCCTTCTTGTTTACATCAGCCTCAATGAATTGTTGAGTCCCTGCTGAAACAGTAAAGGTTCCTGACGCTTGCTCCGTAGCTGATGCGGCAGTGTCCACTCGCCAAGCAGTTCCGGTGTTATAGATGATTACAGTATTAGTAGTCGCACCTTGATAAACATTTAAGCCACCAGTTGTATTAGCACCTAGTAGCTTGTAGTTCTGGTTCACTGTAGTGCTAGTGCTTGCTGTTGCCCCAGATAATTGCAATGACAGTATATCCCTCTTCTCGGAGGACACAAAGTATCGAGGCCAGATTGGACTCTCGTTGAATGCTTGTAGGAATCGACGGTTAATTAAATTAGCAATATCATCCGCTTCTGTAGGGGCAAATGATCCAACACCAGCTAGGGATTGGATTAACTTAAAAAGATCACCGTACGTTCTGGTCTGCATTAGATTTTGTTTGGAGTAAGTTCTGGGAACTTCTTATTGTAGTACTTTAAAAATTCTTTAGAATGCACAGTCTCTTGACCGTACTTCTGGACTAGTCGGAAGTATTCCCGGTGAGGAATAGTTGCAACTGGTTTGCCAAGAACTGGGTGGACTGTCCCCTTGAGTGCCTGGGCTTCTTTGGCTGCTTGAGCAACCCGTTGTTTCTCCGTCTTCTTCTCGAGGTTGAAGCCGTTAGTGATCTCCTTCATAAAGGCGCGATCAATCTCTCCATCGGAGTACTTCTTTAAATTAGGAACAATGATATCCATATTAAAAAAGGCGGGGGGCTTTCGCCCCCCAACCAGATCTTAATTAGTTAGAGAAACCCTGACCAGCTGTTGGGTAGTATTCCACTAGGAAGCGGAATTTACCTTTTGCTGCGTCACCGAGTCCACTGCCTGTACCATTTGATGTTACGCTAAGAACAGTAACCAAGTGGTTACCGGCTTGCGTAATAGCACCATTGTTGGCAAAGATTTTGCCGAGGCTGCTGCTGTCGCTGAATACATCAACTTCAACAACCATGCCGTTAGCATCGCCATCATCACCAACAGCTAGTGTAGCATCAGTGATAGCGGAGCCGCCATCTGTAACTGCTGCTGTAACCAACTGGTCAACAATGATTGCACATTTACCAACTGTACCAGCTAGGCCAGCTCC
>Ga0208645_1001840_pt1 | contig 17780 bp, 19 predicted proteins | sample VirMetDEL_Sep_01_FD_184519 | JGI IMG/M metagenome (GOLD analysis project Ga0208645, IMG submission 184519) | Aqueous microbial communities from the Delaware River and Bay under freshwater to marine salinity gradient to study organic matter... | ecosystem: Environmental > Aquatic > Marine >... | reverse complement strand
GAGATCCTCGGGAATTCACCGCTCTGGCCTGTGCTTCTTGCTGGGCGTAGGCGCTGCTGCGTGCCAATTGTTTCTTCTGTAAATCCAGTTGTTTCTGTTGCTGCTCCAGCAAATGTTGCTGCTCCAAAATCTTTTGCTGAGCGGAGAGCATTTGTTCTTGGACAACCTTTTCCCTAGCCTTTTCAGCCGCAGTGGAACCTAAGTCGTTGTATCTTTTATACGATGCAGACATTTATCCACACCAACCAACCTGTTTAAGTATCTTTACATCGCCGCTCCGCTACGCGGTTAATCTTCGTCGAAATCGTCGAAATTGTTGACGTGATCCGGGTCAAAACGGTCGTGATGATGCTTCCAAAACTCGCGACACCCGAATCTAAAATTGTCGGGCGGCGGATCCGCCTTGTAGTAAAACACGCAATCCTGCCACCGATTCGTTTGGATCGCGTTGTGAATGTACAGGCACGTGTAGTCTGTCGTCAGCGCGTCCATCAACTCGCAAAAGATGTTGAAATCCCCGATCACACTCGCGTAGTTCTCGTACAGCGCTTTGCGGTTCTTCAGAATCGGCTCACGAAGGATGAATACCCCGTCCACGTTCGTACGGATTGCCGGGTTGATGTCCATGGCGTACTGCAAAGACAAAATGTAAAGCATGTTCCAGTGCCTACCCCTCTTGTACATACCTTGCTGAATCTTTGTGTTGAAAATTTTTGAACTGTCCGTGCAATCATCGCAAAGCACCACTGCCCACGGATTGTTCATCTTCTGCTTAGCCATCTTCTGACGCTTCACAAACTTTTTCAACTGAGACTCGCTGTACTCGTTGAACACAAACGACGCCGGAAACATCTTGCTGTAGAACCCGTTCGAGTCCTCTGAGCCTGACATAATTATACCAGCGGGTATCAAATGTTTTTTAGCGTACAACAAGGCTGATATCAACGTAGATTTTCCTGTACCCGGCTTCCCCACGACCACGAGCTTGAACCCGCCGGCGTGATTCCCGCTCGTTGCAGGCGCGATAAGCTCCAGATTCAGTTCTTTTACTTCGATTACTTCGCTCATTTCTTTCTCACCATTTTGTCATACTTTAAATCACTACCCGGTGAAAACGATCGTAAATAAAGGTATTTTACCTATGCATAAATCAACTATGAATAAGATTAATCAAACCTTTCAAATTATATCCGACCTGCACATCGAAGCAGGCGATCCCAAATCATTTACTGTCATCAAGCAGATAGAAGCGCGCACGCCCACTTTGGTCATAGCAGGCGACATGGGATCGTTTCACCGCATACAGCCTATGATCCAACTGCTCGAAGAAGCGGCCGGCAAGTTCAAACACGTGCTCTACGTGCCGGGAAACCACGAGTACTACCACGACTCGAACGCAAACAGAAAGTACAAGTCTCTAGGAGAGTTGCTGTACGCCTTCAAACGCGCCGTTTCAGAGAATCCCCGCCTCCAAAACGTTCACGTTCTCGATCGAAAAATGGTCAGCATCGACGGCGTCACGTTTGCCGGAGCTACTCTTTGGTCGGACGTTGGAAACGCCAAAGCGTTGCCCGAATACATACGCCTCGACGTGTCGGTAGAAGAATACCAGGCGATGCACAGACGAGACATTAAATGGCTTTATCGCGTGTCTAAAATGAAAACTGACGGTCCTTTGGTCGTCATCACCCACCACGCCCCCTCGAAAACTCTGCTTCTCCCCTCGCGCTTCGCCAGAAAATACTCGTCTTTCTACGCAACCAATCTCGAGAACACCTCCATCTTTAAAAAGGCCGACGTGTGGGTGTTCGGACACACTCATCACAACGTCGACGTCAACATCGGATCCACTCGAGTAGTAGCAAACCAATTCGGCAAAAAAAAAGACGCTTGCAATGCAGATTTTAAAAAAATTATTGCCATAAATTAAAAATGGCTTTCTTATATCAACCTCCAAGACTTCCGTACTCTGGAACCGAGCTCGGTTTAGGATCTAACGTGTTTTGCGAAAATTTATCGATGATTGCTGGAAGTGGCGCCGCCAAAACAGAAGCGGGCGTCCAGGTCACATATGACAACACAGGCGGAACTGCCTTGTCACAGGCCGGTACCACCAATAGCGCTGTTGCTTCATCCTCTACAACGTCAGTGAACGGTACGGGCATGACTGCTAAATTTACCGTGACTCCCGCTGCCGGCATCCAAGGCAATTTATCACTTTCTATTGAGAACCCTGGAACTGGGTATAAAGTAGGCGATAAAATTACATTTGCTAAAGAAGATATTTTAACTGCAATCAATGCCGGTACAACGCCGGCAGTTGAGATTGATGGTGCGGGCAGGTCCGTCAGCGCAAATGTTGTATTCGTTCTGCTTGCGGATCAGGATTTGGGTGTTACTGATAAAAGTTATATAGTTGGATACTCGGCGGATGATAATACAACTGAAGGTTGGCAATTCTTACTCAAAGGCCCCTCTGGCATCTTTCAGCGCATTGTTATTTCTGCGCCCAGTAGAAAAGCAAGTACGGATCCCTTCACGAATCTTGAAAGAACTACAACTGTTTACGCTAACGCGACTTCTACAGATAATGCCGCTGTGCCTGATACACAATTGGGCGGGGCGTGTTCTACAGCTATTAGTAGAAACGGAAACACCCATATCAACGTGACTGTTGTAAGGTTTGTGCCGACCGGTTTTACTTTGGCCGATTGTGCAATGACTGTTCGTTTGGGTGACCGCCAACTTGCCATGACTGATTAAAAACCTATCCAAATGTGTTTAAATTCTCCTTTTAGAATTTAAATCAGAGAAACATGGATTGAAAGTTGTGTGTTGATTCGTCGTGGGTGTTTGCGCGCGATTTCACGGCGTCTTGAATGTCTTGAATGGATAGACATCCGTTTTTTTTATTTTGTTCACGCAAGAGTCTTTTGGAGTGTGCGATTTTGCATTTGAAGAGAAAGTTTTTGATGGCTCTGCCTTGTCCGTTTTCAAAGAGAGTTTCGTCCTGGAAGACGTTTTCAATTTCGCGTTTGTCTTTTTCTTCAACCGTCCATCCGATGTCGTTGATTTGCGACAGAAATATTTTGTTCAGTTGTGTTCCGGAGTAGGGTTCCAGGACGTGCACCCATTGGAATCTGGACTTGAGTCCCTTGTTGAGGTTGAAGAAGCAGCGTTCAATGTCCTTTTCGTACCCGGCAATGATGCATATGAATTTGCCTGCATTTTCCGAGAGAAATCCGCAGAGCGTGTCCACGGCTTCTTTCGAGAAGGAATCTTTTCCTTCCTTTCCTGATCCGAGGGAGTACACTTCGTCGATGAACAAGACTCCTCCTAGACAGGATTTGAGCAGCGCGAGCGTTTTCGTCGCCGTTTGTCCCAAGTAGGAGGCGACGAGGTCTTCTCGGTGCGCGATTTTAAAAATGCTTTTGGGGTTTTCAATGACGCCCAGACAGGCGTATATTTTGCCGAGTATTCTGGCGACGGTCGTTTTGCCCACTCCGGGCGGACCGGCGAGCATGGTGTGCAGGTACTCGTTGTTGGTTATCTTGTCTAGTTTCTGCAGAAAGTAGACGAGCTGGTCGAAAACCGTCGACTTGAGCATTTCCAGTCCAATCAGATCGTCCAACTCTTGCAAGTGGTCGCAGCACCGCTTCAGTGAATCATTGTCTATCCGCACGAACCGCTGGCCTTGTTTTATTCGTTTTCCGAGTTCGATCAAATCTTTCAATGTTGTCAACTCCGGCAGTGGCAACATTTTTTTCTTTACGTACGTTTTCACCAACCTTTTTCCCTTTCCGCTGGACTTGGATTCGGACTTCTTCTTTAAACCAGTGTCTATTCGAGCTTTCACGTGCGACACGTTGAGGGGGCGATTGATTTGCTGCTTCTTCAATCGTAGTCGTCGACGAGACGTTGTCGTTTTTTCATAATCGTCGTCGCTTTTGGTCATATCATAGATTACTTCAATTTTACTTTTAAAAAATATTACTCAGCGACGACTATCGTTAATTTCCAACTTAAAAAAAAAATATTGCACAATATAAAACAATGAGCATTCAATCATCCAACATTACCTCGGGATTCATTGACCTCGCCACTTACGACGAGCTCGAGAAGTACATGTACGGCTGCGGCGACGCAGTTGCGTACTTCGTTCGCACTACGTGCAAGTCTACCTGGTTCACTCAGGTGCCGGTTGTTCTCTCGAACGCCTCTGGTCAGCCCAAGTTTGGCCAAAGCTGGTCGGTCAGCATTTCTCGTGCTGGTGATTACCTGCTTCAGACCTGGCTTCGCATCGGTCTCAACCAAGTCAAATACTTTCCTAACACGCCGACCGAGGAGTTCACTCGCATCCGCTGGACGCGTAATCTGATGCACAATCTGATCAAGGAATGCGCCATCACGTTCAACGATCTGGTCGCTGCTCGCTTCGACAACACGCATCTTGATTTCTGGGCGGCCTTCACCGTCCCGAAGGGTAAGCAGCTGGCTTACAACAATATGATCGGCAACACTGTCGCGCTTACCAACACTAGCGCTGTGGGTACCGCTGCAGCTGGAGTCAGCCTTCCTCCTGATCTCGATAATCTTGCGGGTGGATCGCTGGATGACGTCGTCCAGAAGGATGGCGGTCCGAGAGTGACGTACCTCAACCTGCCGCTGCCCTTTTTCTACTCCCGCGATTCGGGCGTCGCGCTTCCGACGGCGGCTCTTCCGTACAACGAGATGCGCATCAACTTTACCTTCGCCGACTGGAGGGATCTTCTCATCGCGGAGCGTAATGTAACGGCTACGACCGCAAACCAGCCTTATGTTAAAAAGTTCCAAGATGCAACACGACTTTCAATCGGCGGAGCACAAACCGTGGGCAACACTGAACCGTCCTTCGAATCTGTTCAGGTTTGGGCGAACTACGCTATCGTGTCCAACGATGAGCGTAAGCGTATGGCCTGTGCTCCGCGCGACATTCTCATCGAACAGGCTCAGATGGCATCTAAAGTCACGGTGACTCCCCAAACCAATACGTCCCAGTCGATCGATCTGCGTCTTTCCCACGCGATCAAGGTTCTCTTCTTCGCGATCCAGAATATCACTCACGATAATGAGGGTTCCACCTACACCACCGGTTCGCCGCAGATGGGTGACCTCACGGCGTGCCCGCTCAAGTTCAGCGGTCAGTACCAGGTCGATCCTCTCCTGCGCTGCTCTCTCGTCTACGAGAACACCAACCGTCTCGGCCAGATGGGCAACGACTACTTTTCGCAGGTCAACCCGTACTTCACCGCGCCGGTCGTCCCGGAGGTCAGCGGTTACCACTGCTACTCGTACTCGCTGGACTTCATCTGCCTCGACCCGATGGGTTCCACCAACTACGGCAAGCTTACCAACGTGTCGATTGTTCCGGAGTTTACGGCGCTTTGCCAAAACGCCGCCAAGAATAATGGCACTGGAAGTGCTTCCTTACCGCCGCTCAGTCAGGTCGGTGCCGTTGGTCCAAACAACCCGCAGTCCTCTGGTATCCAGGAACAGCAGAAGTACAAGTTTGTGCTCACCTGTGTCAACAACAACATCATCAGAATTTCAGGTGGTGCCCTTGGTTTTCCAGTTTTGTAAGAGTGCTCCTCCGAGCAGTGCATATATATACTTTCTATACAAATATAGTATAGAAACAACACGCGATTAATATTATCAGGATTAATGAATTGCATTATTAAAAATGATTTATAGAACTGGAAATATTACTAAACAAACAATGCCAAACCCAAAGATTACAGAACGTACTCGTCAAAAAATTAACGAAGCTATCGAAGCGGCTGGATGCAGCAACTGGTCGATATGCGAAGAAGATTCACGCTACGTCGTTTTTACGTGCAAGTGCGGAAAGACCGACAGAAAACTAAAGCAACAACTTGTAAAAAGGTTTTCTGGATGCAGCGACTGTTCCAAGAAAGGAATTAGTTCGAAAGTTATCAATCAATGCAAACAGAAATGCGAAGAGTTAGGATACACGTACAAGGGAGTGTCAGAAAAAGCTCGTAGTATCATTGTCGTATGCAAGTGCCACATCGAATTCACAGTTTTTACAAGCAATTGGAAAAAATCTAAAACTGGATCTTGCGATAGATGCCGTCGTGTAGCAGATCTGCCTTTGTCTGCAGTGTCCGCTCCTACTGAGAAAATAGAAGAAAAATATGAGAAGGGTCCTTGGACTGGCGGAATCACTGTCGGATACTTGCAGGAAACAGATGAACGCGTCAAAGTTAATTTTAAGAAAGAACACGGCGGATGTGGCAAGACTTTTCATAAAAAAGTGCACGGATCGTTTACCCGTGCCATTGCCGAATCCTTTCAAAAACGTGAATGTGAAAAGAGAGGGTTGACAAGAAATCAGGTGCGACTAGTTACCGTGATAAGTCATCCAGTTTTGCCGGTTGGGTACGAATACTACGAGATGAAGCTTTTACAGAACAATGGACGAGGTAATCCAAAAATTGAAAAATGTATGAAGTTAGAAACAGACCAACTTGAATTTATTCGGTCTAAGGGCGCGGTCCGGGCGTATTTAGAAAAAGGAAAGAAAACCAGTTATGCTTGGATCGGAAGAGCCGAACGTAACAAAAAGGTTCACAACATACTGTATCCTCAGTTTTCGGAGGTCGATCACATCGATCGGGACGGCCTGAACAATCTTCGGAGCAACGTGCGAGAGGGAGGAGGTCGCGTGAATGCCCTGAACAAAAGTAAGCAGAAGAATAATACGAGCGGCCACACCGGTGTTGAGTGGCACAAACCAGTCGGAAACAGGAAAGGTCGTTGGAAGGCGGTGTGGAAAGATGAGGAGGGAAAGCGCAGGGGCAAGTCATTCACGCTTAGGGTAGATACAGAGGAGGAAAAGGAGTTGCAAAAACAACTAGCGATCGCACACCGAGAAGCGATGGCGAAGAGGACGAAGGAGTTTTTGGGGATGTAAGAATAAAAATGGATTAATAAATGAGAAGTAAATGGTTAGTTATACTTGCGTTTTGTTTGATTTTGTGCGTTGTTGTCGTAGCCGCTCCGCGGCATCGTAAAGCAGTTCAATCTTTTACAACGGAAGAGAATTACCTGGTCGATACGGAGGGAGATGACTTTCTCCGTTTGAAGCCTTCTGCCGTGCACGGAAATGGGGTTTTTACCGAGAAAGATATAGGCAAAGGCGATGTTGTTCTTCTCGACTGTTTTCCGAAAAAGCCTCTTGGTGTGGTTTTACGGATAGGAATGTCCAACTACGATTTCAAAAGGTATGCGTCCAAATTTATCCCTTACATAAACCATTGTTCACAGGCGAAAAACGTCAAGGTAGAAACAGGTAAGAACGGCAAAATAAATCTAGTGGCGCTGAGGAATATAGGTGCGGGAGAGGAGCTTTTCGCGGATTACGACGACGCGCATTATGCATTTCCTTTTATATCAGGTTCAAAGCCGGGGTACGTCAAATGTTGACGAAAATGATTTAAAACTCTTTGTTTTATTTCAGGAAAATGACTACTTCAACAACAGCTCTTATTTCCAAAGATTTCGAGAAGATGAAAGTGTCGACGCGTACTTTTACGGCGAGCACTAACTTGACGATAGATATCGAAAAAATTTCAAAGTACCTGCCCGTGCACAGTCCGGTTAATCCGGATCTTAGGGTAGCTAAGAACGAGAAACTGCGCGTTCTGCTTTCGAGCATTCCAGTGGGGGAAATTATTTCAATCAACTATATGGGCAATATCCGCGGCGTGAATATGAAGCCGCGTAAGAAGAACAAGCGATGGTTTCGAAACAGTTTTACTGTAGTGATCAATGCGGGAACCAAGCTTTTGAACTTTAAAGTGTGTCGCAACGGTACTTTTCAAATCACGGGAGCGCTTTCTTTCGATCATGCGATTCAGTGCATTCGTTGCATTTGGGACAACATCAAGGGTACTAGTTATTACAGCTGTTCCGATGGTTGTATGAAAGCTTTGATCATACCAGCGATGCGAAACCTAGATTTCACGTTGGGCATCAATATAAACCGCGAGTTGTTCGACCAGTATATTGTGGACACCAATCCGGACTACCACTGTTTGTTAGAGACGAGTTTCGGCTACACCGGGCTGAATGTGAAAAAGAGGATCACAAAGCCGATTGCAGATTTGAAGATTACAAAGATCCAAGTGCCTATTATCCAAGTGTCATACGAGGAAGAGGAGAAGACACCTGAAGCGGAAGATGATGGGTGGATGGATGAGTGGAAGAGGGTGGAAAGTCTAAAACTGAAAAAATGGGTCGACGATGGTTACGACGAAGAGCAGTACAAAGAGATGACCAAGGAAGACTTTTTCAGAGACCAGAAGGAAAAGCAACGGAATAGAAGGCGCAACGCTCTTTACTCGGAAAGAGAGAAGATTCTTGATTTGAATGATAAGTGGAGGGGTTCTCTTACGTCTTACAAAGAGTACTTGGACACGTTGTCCGACTCCGATCGAGAATCGAAGCTCAAGCACGTGCGGTACAACACCTTTTTGGTCTTTCACTCCGGTAAGATTATCCAGTCGGGGCTTTCCGCTGATTTCATGAGAGACGACTTTTACGAATTCTGCGGAATTATAAACAAAGCGCACGCAGCAGGTCAATTGGAGGAAACGTTGATCGACGAATAAATGGGAAAGAGTATTTTGTAATTAATAAATAACTACAAAATGAAAACTTTTCCTAGAAGAAAAAGTGGTAGATTTGCACCGTCTTTTGCTGTAGCGCCTAAAACGTCGTGCGACGTGCCGTACAGCCAACGCGTGAACTACGACAACAGTTGTCCGCTCGATGTTTGCACGACGGAAGAGGGGTGTAAAAGGCGAGGGGGGTGCTTTGAGAGACCGCCGCCGCCTCACGACTTTGACGGAACGCCGTGGTGTTATAAAGAGGCTGGCGCGTCCGAGTGTTTAATAAAACGAGAAGATCGAGTAAATCTGGCTGGTTGCGGTAATGAATGCGGCGACAAGGCCGTATGCGAATCTAGAGGAGGGTGTTACGAGAAACCGAATGATTGGTGGAACAGCAAAACTAACATGGCAGTGCCGTGGTGTTACGAGGGTACTATTTTGGATTCGTGCGATGTGCCTTTGCTGAGAAGAGTGTCTTGCACGGGAGACAACTGTTGCGTGGATAAGAAAGGAAAAAAGTACAAGAAGAGAGAGGCGAATGAAATAAATAATTTAAAATTGTGCAAAACTCTGCCCGAACCTCCCGACAAGTACGACAAGACGATTAATCTGGGTCCTGTCGCCTACATCATGGTGGGGGGCGGCGGTAAGTGTTCGGACTTGGTTCCAAAATCGTTGAACAAATTAACTCCGTACAAAACGTTTACCGAGGTGAAACCGGGTATCACTAAAAATGGACCCGGGTACACCCAACAGTGGGCGTGGATAAACGACGGTCAACAGCAAAGATCGATCGCGGTAGCGACGCCCACGACGTCAAAGATGCCGTCTGACGGCTGGCCTGTAGTGTTTATGTTCGACTTTATGGGTCGGGACGGGATGGCAGAAGGCTGGGATCAAAACGAGGCCACCAACAGACTTCTCGTTGGCGGCATCGCGGAGCAGTTTCTGAACCAAGAGTTCTTGGACGATGACGAACTTACGGGTTTGTTGACTTCCATGTACTACAAGAGATATTTGCTTAGTTCTGGGTTTGCGGTCGTGATGCTTGGAGAGGGGATGGCCTACGATACGGAAGACCTTTTTCCGTGCAATTTAGCCGATTCTTCGGGGGATCAGTGTTGGAACGAGGGAAACAACCCCGATGCGAACGCGCTCCGCATCGTGTTTGACAAAATCTACTCCAACACGCTTGTCCCGTCCGTTTCATTCAATTACGATAGAGTGGCTATATCTGGGTACTCTGTTGGCGCGAACATGTGCAGTCGAATGATGAACGAATTCCCTCTTATGAAGACAAGTTCTGGAAACCCTATGCCTAAGATACGAGGCGCAGTGTTGATCGGGGGCGGGTCTTATCACTGTTACCAGTTTATGAAAGATGGAAATCTGACAGAAGAACCAGCAAACTTCAAGCCGTGCCACGATCCGGCAAATTTGGGGTGCTGTCCCACAAATCTGGTGGAAGCAAACTACGATGATGGAGTTTTAAATTTTTCCGATCACCCGCCGGTTTGCTTGATACAGGCTGAAAACGACGCGTACGCGCCTTACGAAGCGAGTGAGTATTACTTCAATGTGTTGAATTCAGTGGGAGTCCCCGTGTACAGAGTTGTCGCTAAAGGAAACAGGCACGGCATTATGGATTCTCAAATCCCAGCCGCCATCGGGTTTTTGCAAACATATTTGCAGCCCAAGCCTGTCAAACCCAAGCCTGTTCCCAAGCCGACGCCTGTCAAACCCAAGCCTGTTCCCAAGCCGACGCCTGTCAAGCCCAAGCCTGTTCCCAAGCCGACGCCAACACCTAGACCAAAACCAAAATCTACGTTATCTATCGCTAGTGTAGCATTGATAACCATATTTATTTTTATACTAATCGCTGTAATCTTCGCTGCTGCATGATCCGTCCTCGTAGTCGTCATTTGAGTGAGATCCAGAGTCCAGTTCCATCTCCTTGTTGGATAGAAATGTTTCAAGTTTTCTTCCCTGTGCGGCAGAGATAGTTTTATTTTCCCGTCCGCGTTCGAGTCTGTTTTCCACTACATCGAGCTGGTAGTGAGACTGGGCGTTTTTAATATCTCTTTTCAGTACTTTGTACAAAGTTGCCATTTTGATTCTACTTTTTAATTTCTTTAAACTTATGTTCTTTCTCCAACGCGGAGCGTCATCGCGGAGCAAAGACCTTCAACAAGAAAGCCCCGTACACGATGTCAGCGACCGCGACGTCGGTGATCTTCTTTTGGACAATGATGTGGTTGAGCCCTGCCAGAACTAAGAATATGCCCCAGATCAGTCCAACGTCGACCTCGCGTTTCCACAGGGCTACCGCTAGCAAAGCAAGAGTGAACAGTCCTAGTTCGCGCTGCAGAGTTACGACGCCTGGGCTGTTTCCCCATTTTTGCCAACCTCTCACTTGTTTTGCGAGAACTAAGTGCCCAAACGCTCCAAATATGAGAGACGGGACGACAGAGTACAAGAGTATGTCCTGCTTGGCCTTTTGGGGGTCGTTTTTGTTTTTGGTGAAAAAGTAGAGTCCGATAACCATAAAAACAACAGTTCCGGATGTAAATACTAGATTCATAGTTTCTTTATAAAAATAAAATATGCTCTATCTTCTCTTCAAACATATGAAATGGGAGGTGGCTTTGGGAGTTCTTCTCATATTTTTGGGTTTATACGCGTTGTATAGAAAGCTAAAGGGGTACAAAGGAACGTGGAGCGAGTCGTACTACTACGATCCGAAGATGGGCGGTTATCGTCCCGTGCAAGACTCCAGTTCTGGAAAACAGGAGTCCAAGGGCGAACGGGAGTGTCGGCGTGTTCTGGAGTCCATTTTCCACCGCAAATTCCCCAACAAACGTCCTGACTTTATGAAAAATCCTTTGACGGGTCGCAACTTGGAGTTGGACTGCTTCAACGAGGAATTAAAGATAGCGTGTGAGTATCACGGCAGGCAGCACTACGAGTATTTGAAACACTTTCACAGTTCGGTGGAGGACTTTCACAGACAGCAGCGAAACGATCAGAAAACGCGAGAGAACTGCATCAAAAACGGCATCTTTCTCATAGAAGTGCCTTACACGGTAAAGGTGCCAGACATAGAACGCTTCATCGTGGACAAGCTTCGTCGATCGGGTTTAGTGTGATTCCCAGACTGCCATTTAAAAAAGTCTCGACCTTTAAAAAAATGAGCACTGCATCAAAAACTAAATCGGATCCGACGCCTGTGCAAAAGCGTTTTAACACCTTGAAACGTTTCGTCCACGAGATGGCTTCGTTTTTCGAAGAAGACTTGTCTCTCAAGCTGTACAATCATTTATTGAAAAAGACGACGTTGAAGAACAGGGGACCGGTCGCCAGACACGTAAAGTTGTTTGAGGAGTTTTGCGTCGCCAATCGAAAACAGATCGTGGAAAGCAATACTGCTCTGACTCTTTCTCGCATCGAGTACTCTTCCAGAGTATACATAGACTTTTCTAAAATATTCGAAGACATCTCTAAAGAAGAAAATGCAGCAGACACCCAGGCCATCTTGTTCGAGCATCTCCTCGTGTTGAGTATGGTGTTCGATCCGGAGGGGAAAGCCTCTGACGTATTAAAAGCCAAAAAGGCGGACTCCACGCCTGAAGAACTGCGCGAACTGTTTAATGACAACCCTTTCCTCTCGGATATGATGAAAAAGGTGGAAAGTCAGGTGAAACCAGGCGCGAATCCTATGGAAGCGATGACGAGCATGATGAGCTCTGGATTGCTTCAAGAATTGGTGACTGGAATGCAAGAAAACATCGAAAACGGCGATCTCGACATGGAACAGCTTATGAGTTCGGTTCAGAAGATGACCTCTTCGCTTCCTCCAGAACAGTTGCAGGCGTTGAAGCCTATGCTTGCGATGGCAGAAAGCTCTACACCCACCATTCCATGCGAGCTCATTCCGGACAAAAAGAAACGCAAGAAAACTAAAGCAAAGCGTGAAAAGCTTTCAGTTATAGAAGAGGAAAAGGAGGTGGAGAATCTCAAGAAGGCGTGATTTATATTTGACAACAAACCCTATCAATCCGTGTGGCGTAATGGATAGCGCGTTCGACTTCTAATCGAAAGGTTGCGAGTTCGAGTCTCGCCACGGATACTTTTTTGATTATATTTTATAATCAAAATAATTCAAGGTAAATAGTACATAGGATTTGGTAGTTTGACTTTCACCCCAGAACATCTTCCGTTAGAATCGCTCCACTGATCGCCGACAGAGATTACAAAATGAACCTTCATTCCACTCAAACCATTCCGTTGGATCCAGCAGCGCGTGGTTGATTTATACAAAGAGGCAGCCAAGGATTTTCCACTAGCACCCGAATCAGGCTGGTTTGCGGGTCGCGGGGCGCCTTTTCCCACTGCCTTTTCTACATCGGCTGGATCGTGCATAAAGATTCCACCATTAGACCGTACAACTTCCGAATTATCCCTGCCAGGTGCATATGCAGGATGATTCGAGTTGTCGCCTGAAACATCGTCTCCATACCAGTAGTGATAACCCCTGACTAACCCTGTTAATTTAGAAAATGCATCCATTTCTTTCAGAGTTTCGTTCACAACGGCGGGAGTGCTAGCTCTTCCTGTAATGAAAACAGGAAGGATTCCCATTTCCCTAATCTTTTTTATAAAATCAACTACTGGTTGGATAGGCGGAAACTTACTGGCCAATGCCGCATCGTCAAACTTTTTCTGGTCGAACTTAAGCTGCATAGCTCCGTACGTATTCCAGACCGTGTCATCTAAATCGAACGAGGCGAGTGGTTGAATTCCCTGCGAGAGCATGCTGCAAATACACCCTTTATTTTTTTCAAGCATATCTAATGCATTTTTCATTATTTTACTCACATCTTTGTAATACTGAGAGTTTTCATCGACCTTGTATATGTCTGTTTTCCCATAGTAAGCTCTGATTTTATTTTGTTGAGCTTGGTCGTTTTGAAGCGCGCATTTTCCTCCTACACCAGGGCAAAGTGAAATGTCTCCGGCTGTACCTTTATTCCCCATGCATCCTTCATATTTAGTATAAAATGTAGGTGATTTGGGATCTACAGAATCACCCCCTATATCCTGGCATCTCTCGGTGCTCATTTTCCATTTATCCAGTGAATCGCAATTTCCTCCAACTACTGTAGAACAGGATTTTGGAATGTCAAGACCCGTGTCGCCGCCGTCTACTGAACCAGTAATAGAATTGCCGTTTTCGTCCACGCCAAGTCGTTGTTGTTGTTCTGGCGTATAGAAATTGGCCATCCACCCCCCCATATCCCTCAGTCCAGTGGGCTTTTCGATTTCGCCGCGTGTCCACGCGGGTCCAATGACACCTGCCATATCTTTCTCGTTCATACGATTCAGATCATCGTTGTAGCAGGGAATGGGCATAAGACAGCTTTGTGGCGGCCTGCAGGGCGCACACGTGCCTATTTGACCTACCATAGAATAAGAATCAGATCTGGTATTTTTTTTTCTTCCTCTCATACTTTTCATTTATTTACTCATTTTTTTATTTATAACTCACTTGTCGTCGGAAAGGTGAGTGACCACAAAGTTATATAAAATGCGCTTGAGTTGAGGGGGGAACTTGTTGAAGTTGAATTGAGCTACTCCCGACTCTATAAACACGCCAGAGTAGGGTATGGTTGAATCTACGCTGGGCGAGAATGCTGAAATGATCGCGTAAATCACCTCGTGAGAATCTTCGCTTAATTCTTTCACTCTTTTCACAAAGAACTCTTTCTCGCTTTTGCTGAGATCCTTGTACTTTCCGTTCTTAGACGGTTTGCACTTCGCCAGCAGTGACTGGAACAAAGGAAACTTGTCGTAATCTATACTCATTTTTTATACACAGTGATATCTGTTATAAACTATCATTTTCACCCCACTATATTCCACTGACACTTGGGCTTTTTTGATAAAAGCTCCTCAGGTAACGCCGAAAATTTATAAGCATACGCCAAAGCTTTTACCCATCCATTTTTTATTTTTTTAATTTCTTTGTCATAGAATGGGTGGATATTTCTAGCTTCGCATTTTTCTTTAGTGTTAATTCCCTTACAAGTGCGTTCACAGAAATATTTGGGTATATATGGATTCGCGTTATAAATGCCGCAAAGCGTCGACTCGGACGGGGCTCCGCAAACCCCACGAGATGGTGCCGGTTTCGGTGGTGGAGAGGGCGGAGATGGCGAGGGTGGTGTTGGAGGACAAGGCCCCACGGCCTGCCAATTGCACACTCCTCCAGCTCCGACAATCACTCCGCACTTATCCTGGCTGACATTTTCGCATTCTTTAGGTCCACAGCATAACCCGGACGGTGAGGGTGGAGACGGTGAGGGCGATGGTGAAGGCGATGGCGATGGTGAAGGCGATGGCGATGGCGATGGCGATGGCGAAGGCGATGGCGATGGCGATGGTGAAGGCGATGGAGAAGGTGATGGAGAAGGTGACGGTGATGGTGAAGGCGATGGAGAAGGTGACGGTGATGGCGATGGCGATGGCGATGGCGAATGTAGATGTAAAACCCATCCGTCTTTAGTAAGAAGGGTTCCCGCAGGTATTTTTGTCATTTGAGGTGCTTTCGTCGGATCAGCTACAGATTCCGCGTACAAAGATTCTTTTACGACGCGTGTTCCTGCCGGTAGCCAAACAGCGTTTTTATAATTTGGTTTCGTTGGCCTTTCCGGCTTACCTAATGTTCCTACTACAACTCCCGGCGCAGCATACCTCGTGTCTTCTCCTCGTCCTATATGAATTCTGTCACCTGCGAAATGAAGAACGACAAGAACGACAAGTATGATTGCTACAACGATTGCAGCCCATTTTAGCATCTCTATTTTTTTAATCATTTATTTACCGCATTATTATTACTTAGCGCACTTACTTTTGCACTCTGTTAATGATTTATATGTCCCGTTGCCATCCGTGTTAGGGTAACAATCACCGAGGCAGTCGTATGTTCCGCACCCAGCAGTATAAACTTGATTACAGTTTTCATAGATAATTTCGCCGTTAGCGTCGCGTGCTCCGAGTTTCCCTTGAGCCGGTTGACACGATGACAAATCTCTGCCGTTAGATCCAGTTTTCCTCAGGCAAATCTTGTTTCTTTGGGGAGGAGATGGCTTAGCCTTACATGCCGCTTTGCAGTCTTCCAATGATTTATATTTCCCGTTGCCATCCGTGACAGAAGAACATCTTGCACCCCAACCATCTTCGAGGCAGTCGTATGTTCCGCACCCAGCATCATAAACTTCATTACAGTTACCATAGATCATTTCACCGTTAGCGTCGCGGTCTCCGACAACTCCATAAACAACAGGTTGACACGTTGACATATCTCTGCCGTCAGATCCAGTTTTCCTTAAACAACTCGAGGCACTAACAGGACACATGCCTTCATTCCTATCGAGGGCCCTTTGGCAGTCTTCCAATGATTTATAGCCCGCAACGGATGGGTCAACACTGGAAAAACATAAACCATTCGCGCAGCTGTAAAAGCGCGCCGGAGATGGCTTAGGAGCCCGTCCTATATGAATTCTGTCACCTGCGAAATGAAGAACGACAAGAACGACAAGTATGATTGCTACAACGATTGCAGCCCATTTTAGCATCTCTATTTTTTTAATCATTTATTTACCGCATTATAATGTAGTTTCGGTTGATTCATTCGGGGCATTGGCTTCGTAATCGCAGAACAAGCAGGGAGACACGTCAATTCTGGTAAAGTTGTTGTGAGGGAGAGTGTTCTTCCTGTCGTTGTATTCTTTTATAGTTAATGTTGCGGTTGCTGTGACGGCGGCGGTGCCGGTTATTATTCCTATCAATGCTAGGGTGGAGATTATCATTCTTTATTGTTTTCAGTAAAGAATTATTTTGTTTAAAAGTCAAGCTCGATGTCCTTGACTAGATACTTCATAAAGTTCTGTTCAGACTCTTCCGTGGTTTCATCCAGCCCCGCATCGACACGGGCTTGTCTGTATTTGTCAAAGTACTTTCCGTCGAATTCCGGAAACTCTTTGTCCATTTCCTCGATTTTATCGCGGCACTTCAAAATGAGGTCTTTCACCTCGGCCATCTTTTTCTGATGCTCCTTGTAGTTCCAGACAAGCTGGGCACGTTTCACCCTCGCCGTGATGTAGTCTTCAAAGGGGTCGTCGCCGGGCTTTTTCTTAACATCTTCCTTGAGGAGTTTTTCTCTGTCTTTGATTTCCTGCATTTCTCTGGCGTCCTTCTTTTGCTGCCTCTTGATGGCATTTCCCATGCTTTCAGCAGCTTCTTTGTTGAGGTCGACTTCGTGGATTTCGTCGGAGAACTTTCTCATCTCTGTCAGCGGGAAAGGGCGGCCTACGTAGCACGTTGAAATCTGATTGTACGAGTCGTGATTTCGAACGAGGAATTCTGCCCGTTTGTCGGCGTCGAGCAGAGTGGCGTAGTTTCCCCTGAGCTTTGCAAACCCGTACACTCCGTTTTTGTTGGGCTTCGCGTCTTTTGCCGGTGTAAAAGAAATCAAGCCTAAGAGTTGGTCTGGAAGCACTGGATCAGCGTAGCTTCTTTCCGCTTTCGTGTAATTTGTGACGTAAGATGTGTTGATCAAATCGTCTTTTGCCGATTTCATTTCTTCGTCGTTCAGCGGGGCGGCCATAGTGGGTCTCCACCTCTTAGCGGGGTCTCTGTCTTCAGGCGCAGTCAGGGAGCCCTCGTTGGTCGGAGGCTCGCTTTTGAGCATTTTCCTAAGCTGATCCCTGGAGTCCACGGATTTAGTTTCGGTTGCAGATACGCTTGTCATTTTCTATGAAAGATCTATTCTTTTAACTAGTGTTCAAAATGATGGGCGATTTTATTTTTCGTCTATTTCAAATGAACATCAAAAGCCTGCAAACAATTTGCGCGGATGCGATTTTGGATTCTTTGGGGGAAAAACCTGATTTGATTCAGCAGCTCGTGGGGGAAAGAGCAATCGAACGGATGGGGAAGGTGATTCGCAAAAACGAACGTCGCCGCGCGGAATTGAGGGTAAAAAAGAAAGCGGCGACTGAAATAGGGGTACTAGTTTCGGCGATGATTCAGGACATTCTGATGAAT
>Ga0208645_1001838_pt1 | contig 17788 bp, 20 predicted proteins | sample VirMetDEL_Sep_01_FD_184519 | JGI IMG/M metagenome (GOLD analysis project Ga0208645, IMG submission 184519) | Aqueous microbial communities from the Delaware River and Bay under freshwater to marine salinity gradient to study organic matter... | ecosystem: Environmental > Aquatic > Marine >... | reverse complement strand
GGATACGCAAAATATACAGCAGACTTTGCACCACCAAAACTTGCTGATTACTTCCAGTATTTGAATGTTTCATTACCACTCAATAGTAAGGGTACTGGAAATAATGGTCTTGGTTATAATAATGCTAGTGACTTAGGTGGTCTTATTTCAAATACTTATGCACAAACAATTACTGGTGCAGATGGATCTGACTATACAGTTTCTGGTTCCGATAGAATAGGAACCGTTAGTGGTGGTGACCCTACAATTACAGTTCATACTGGAGATACAATTACATTTGATAATACCTCTTATAATTCATCACACCCATTATACATTAGAGTTAGTGATGGTGGATCTAGTGTAAGTAATCCAGCAGCAACTGGAGAGGGCACTACGTCAGTTTCTTGGACACCATCAGAAGCTGGCACATACTACTATCAGTGTAGTGTTCACTCTGGAATGATTGGTAGTATTGTAGTATTATCGACAGACGTTGATGTCACTCCAGCGAGTTCAACACAAACGGTTACAAGTTATGCTGGTGTTACGACTCATCTTCATAATGGTGATAATGTTGCTATTGGAGATACCCTAACAGTTACCAATAGTGTCAACCTAACAGGATCAGCATCAATTCATTATACCAATTATCAAAGTCCAGCTTATGGTAGTTTGGGTAGTCTATATTTCCCAGGTAATGGCACTTATCAAATAGAAAGCAGTCCATTAGCTGGAATTGGTACAGGAGATTATACTATCGAAGGGTACTTTAGTACTTACAGCACCGGTAGTCAGTACTTCCTTAATCACATGGCTTATGGAAATGGATATTGTAGAGATTTAATTTATGCGTATAGTGGATATAATTGGTATTATTATAGTAGTAGTAATGGTTCTAGTTGGAATGTTGCCAGTGCTGTAAATATTGGTAGTGGATTCAATACTTGGTTCCACATTGCGATTGAAAGATATAATGGTAGAACATATATCTATCGAGATGGTGTAGGAATAACTTCATTCGCAAATACTACTAATTATACTAATGATGTTACTAACACAACATATGTAAGTACATCTAATGGTTCTGGCAACGCGGCTCAGGGAAATGTTCAAGATCTTAGAATGTATAGTGGTGCAAAGTATCAGGGTCAAAACTTTACACCACCTACTTCTTGGGTAGATTTTTCTGCTGATTCTGATACAAATGTTGGTCTTGCAGCATCATTCCAAGGAACTAACGGACAAACTACTGGTATTATTCATCAATTAAAACAGGCACCAGGAATTTGTAGGGGTATTAGTGTTGCAACTGCAACAACATCACTTTATGTTGGTGATGAAGATTTCACCATAGAATTCTATTATTATAAGAATCAAAGTGCTGGCAATACCATTCAAATGATGTTTGATATGAGAGTAGATACTGATACTTCAAACAGACCGGTTGTATATTGTCCTGAAAATTATGCTGGATATACTGCTTATTATCATAATGGTGCTGCTAGAATTTATGGTCCAAATATCGGTGGTGCATCTTATGCAGACTCTGCTGCTAATAATTTTGACGTTGATCCAAGGTATGATGAAGAAGGTAGAAGCAATTTAAATAGATGGATTCACGTTGCAATATCAAGAAAGAATGGATTGACACGTTATTATTTTGATGGACATCAGGCTGGAACAGTATACTTTGATACTTCAATCCATGATTCAACTAAACTCGTCATTGGAGCACATTATAATGCAGTTAGTTATCCATTAACAGATGCATGGATACAAGATTTCCAACTTTATAGGGGATATGCTAAGTATTTCCCAGAAGGTGATGGTGCTGATAACAGTCCATGGATAGAATTATATAAGAATACTGCAACTGGTAGAATATATGATTCTCTGTACAAGAGTGCATGGAGTTCAAAAGCATTCTTAAAGAAAACTATTGATGGTGAAAATAAGTATGTATTTAATGTGGGTAGAGAAGTAGGAATTGCCACAGATAGTTTCTTTGATAGATTGGATGAGAATAGATCTTTAGTTACTGATTATTTTATCAATAATAATGTTGTTGGTGTTGGGTCCACTTCTGCATTTGGAACTGGATGTATAAAACTTGAAGGAACTAATGCTCCTACTAACATATACTCATCTCTTGGTTCTCCATCAATGGATGATACTGCATTTGGATATGAAGATTTCTCAGTTGAACTTTGGGTTAATTATATAAACACAACTGGAACTCAGATGATTTGGTGTTGCAGACCATATAATACACAGGGATATTATCCAACATTATATACTTCTAATGGTGTTTTATATTATTACTTCAATAGTGCTAATCGAATTACTGGATCTACGTTATCTGCTGGACAGTGGTATCACATTGCTTTGTCTAGAACAAAGGGAGTAGCACGTCTGTTTGTTGATGGTACACAGGTAGGATCTGATTATACTCATATTGAAAGATTGATGTCTGGTGGATTTAACTTGGGGAGAGGTCTGACCACAAATAATTTCTATGGATACATGAATGGACTTCGTGTATATAGAGGTTATAATGGAGGATATTCAAGTAACTTCACTCCACCAACTGGTCCATTAAGCGCTTCTGGTGATCCATATCAAGATAAACTGGTATTATTGTCTAACTTCAATACCGATGGAACCGCAACAGGAATTGGTACAACAACGATTCCAGCTATTCCATTCCAGTCATGGTCTAGGAAAACTTACGCAGGTTCTGGTATTGGTACTGTAACTAGAAAGTTCCTTCCAGTTTATAAAGAACCAACTTACACGAGTGGTCCTTTTGGTAATGTTTCTGTAGGATCTACTTATAAGTATGGTTCTTCCTCTACTTACTTTGATGGTAATAGTGGAGTTAAGGTATTCGATCCAAGATCTTTCGGTAACGTAATTGGTACTAATGATTTTACTATTGAGTTCTGGTTAAATCTTGATAGTGTAACTGGAACGCAATATATTCTTGAGTCTCTTGGTGGTGGTACGTTCGGAGCACACCCAGAAATCTATATGTCTAGCAGCACTCTTGTGTATAGTAATACAAGTACTACTATCAGTGTTACTGGATTGAGTACTGGACAGTGGTATCATGTTCTCGTTCAAAGAGAAAGTGGAACAACCAAATTACTTTTAGATGGTATTGAAAAAACCACGATGAGTGATACGTTATTCTATGGTCAAGATTATAGAAACTATAGTGATTATGAATATAATATGATGAATTTTGGACATAGTGGATATAATCCTCCAACTTCTTTCTTGAATGGATATATCCAAGATTTCAGAATCTATAATAATCATGCACAGTATAGCATCGTTGTAGGTGTTGCCACAGTATCGTTCTCAAATCCAGGAACCACTCCTGTTGAAATTAGCACTACACAGTCTAAGTTTGGAAATGGTGCCGCATATTTTGCACCAACTGGTAATCAGACATCATATCTTCAAGGAGCATTTACTGATACGGTATCTGGTGACTGGACGCTGGAGTACTGGCAATATCGAACAGGAACTTTATATGGTTATTATGGTCCTTTTGAGTGGGGAACTTATAGCAACTCTATTCTCAATACGGGTACTGGTGGATACTACCTTACAGGTGGTTCTGGTAGTCTTAGTGGTTCTGGTGCTGGATTTTCAAATACATTAGACACCTGGGAACATTATGCGATTGTTAGAGAAAGTTCTACCATAACATTCTATAGGGATGGAGTTGGAGTTGGTACTTTTACAGGTCAGTCTGGAACATTTAATCCTTCGAATGATAATTTTAGAATTGGTGCTCCGCAGTGGGCAGGTGGAAACTGGGCAGGTTATATGAATGACTTTATTTTCTATAATGGAGTTGCAAAATACACTTCTTCCTTTACACCACCTTCATCACAGTATGATTTTGCAACTGATCCAAATCAGGAATATGTGATGTTTGCTGCTACATTTACCGGAACTAATGGTGATACGAATATCACATATAATACCGCTACAAATCAAACAAATGTTCCTTCATCAGCGTTGACAGCAGTAGGTGATACTAATTATAAAAAGCTAGCATTCTTCTCCAATTTTGATAATGGTAAAGATAGTGAATACAAATATTACGGAGTAGATGAATTATTTAAGGTCAATAAACCACTGTATTTTACATCTTATGTTGACCATGGACATGTGTTCGATGATCAATACATGCTTGTTGGATCTTATGGTGATATTGGAATTTCTACAGACGGTGAAACGTGGACTAGAGCATCAAAGAGAGGTAATTATGAGAATGAAGTTGGTGATAATGTAGGAATTGATAGTCATTTCAACAATTCTAATGTCTATTTCTATGAAACTGTTGGAATCGGAAGTACAGTTGTCGCAATTGCTGATCGTTCCGGTCAGGATGCATACAAATACTTATTCTTCAGTGAAAATGGTGGAGACGATTCATTCAACAATTTATGGTCAAATCATCATTATAGTTATGCTTTTACTGCACCATATGCAGGCGGTCAATCAATCGGACATGACATAAAAACGAATCAAACATTAATTTCTAGAAATTATGCTACTAGAAGTAGCTATGGAAGTGATGCTGTAAACATATCATTCAATCCACCAAATACTGATGCATGGTCTGGAAGTGATGGTCCATACAACTGGTATGACTTCACTTATAGTGTCAATTCTATTGTACCATATTCTGGTGCGATGACAAAAGTTAAGTGGCATGGTGGAAGATGGCATATGATTGGATATAATGCCACCAATAGTAACTGGTACACTGCTGGTATTACAACATCATTAACTGATGTTAATAATAAGATGAAGTTGATTAACTTCACTCAAACTAATATTGATGCAATCACTTATAATGATACTACCGAAGAATTTGTTCTTGGTGCTGATGTATTCCCAACTAGAAATAGTGTTGTTGATGATTTGGTAAAAACAACCAACGGTCAACTCTCTTCTTATAATGTAACTCAAACACAAGAGGACTACTATAATGAACCATCTTCTGTTAGTATTTCTGATAGTGCTAAGTATGTAAGAGTAGGTTTGGGGACCACTGTTTTTGTTGTATCACTATCTTATGCTGGAACATATCATTCACCAGATTTAGACACTAGTGTTAAGAAGTTTGGAACTGGTTCTTGGCATTTTGATAATGTTGGTAATGGTTATGAGGATTGGGATGGTATTAGGCACACATCTCTTAGAATAAATTGGGGATACCAGGATTATACTTATTCTTTCTGGTTCTATGATGTTTCTGGTAGCGGCTCTGTTCATCTTATGCACCTGACTCAAAGTCAAGCATTAAATTATAGTGCTGGAACCTTAACATTCCTTGGACAGACTATTAAAAGTGGATTGAATACTGGACAGTGGTATCATATCGCAATAACGAGACAAGGAACGAAAGTCAGATTATTCTGTGATGGTGTACAAACTAATGAATTTACTAGTGCAGCATTTGAAATTGCAAGTTCTTATGGTGGTTCTATTGGTATGAGATATGATGGATATTCTTTAAACGGTAATGCCAACATCAATCTTGACGATATCCAGGTTTATAGAGGTTATTGTGGATACACCACAGACTTCACACCACCAACAAGTGCTCATGATATCACAACCGATCCTAATGCCGATAAGTTAGTATTTGCATCGAGTTGTGATGAAAGAGGTGTATTTTATGTCGGTACTAATCTTGATTATGCCACTACTGGTACACAATCAGCAGCCTACTTTAACCCTTGGTATGGACTAAACTATCAAAGTCAACTAACACCAGACACTAAAATCACTGGTTACTTCAAACCAGAAGTTGTTGGAATACATACATTCACATTCCGTGCAGGAAGAGGAGGAAACTTCTGGTTTGACAATCAAATTGTAGTGTCAACATTTGATAGTAACACTAAAACCCACACAACTGGTTCTTTAAGCACCACAACATATTATCCAATTGAAATTAATGCTTATAATGTTTATAACGGGGCTCCAGTTTATTTTGGATATGCAGATTCTACTACGGGTGGATATAATTATGATTTCAGTACAGTTGGATTTGTTACTGCTGGTATTAACACGAGTGGATTTATTGCTAAACAAGTTCCATATTATGGATATCAAACTGGAATAGAGTATCATCACCCAACAATTAAAGCAATTGTGAAGGGTGATGATGGATACTTTGTCGGTGGTGAAAATGGTATGGCTGGTTTCACAACAGACTTTGTATCATATCGAAACTTCAGAAGAGAGGGGTATACTCTGGAAGGTTTATCTGTTGGTGTTTCTACAGCCGTTTACGGTATATTTGCTAACAACGATATTGTTGGTGGTGCTTACACTGACGGCAAATATATTATAGTTGATGATGCTGGTGGAATTGGATTTACTACAGACTTCACAACATGGGAAGACAAAAAATCAGACTTTGCTAATTCTCATAAGAGAGTTGCCTCAAGTTCAGATGGACCTATTGAAATTGGTATAACAAGTAGTGGTAAGTACATTACAGTATCTGGAGATAGTTTTGTTGGAATCACCACTGATTTTGTTACAGTTACAACGAAGACGTACAAAAAAGAAACCTCAGCAACTCTTACTGTTAGTGGAACACCAACTATAACAACTGGACTTAATGACCCATATGGTAATGCTGTTGGTGTTGGTTCATTTGATAGTAGTGAATATATTATCTGGAACAACACAAATCAAATTTCTACTTACGGTAGTGGAGTTGATTTTTCAAATAATAAATGGACTGTTGAGGCTTGGATATATGTAACATCAACAGGAATTAGACCAGGATTCCAATGGAGTTGGTTGTACAGATGGTTTAGTGGTGTTACATTAACATCAAATGGATTGTTTATTCGATCTAGTGCATATGGTGCTAACAGAGAACAGGCTTTTGGTGGTACTGGTATTGAACTGACCGCAAATGCATGGAATCATGTTGCATGGATGAGAGATGGTACACAAGTCAATACTTATGTTAATGGTATTGGAACAAATACTGGCACTTGGTCTCCCACCGGAACTTTAGGTTATGCCAGATATCTTGGTGAATCATTTACAGGAAAAGTAAGTGACTTAAGATTTTACAACGATGCAAAATATAATGTAAATAGTGGAAGTACATTTACATTACCAACACAATATTATTCTGCTCTAAATGATCCATATATTGATACACTTTATACTGTTGGAATAGTTTCTTTCCAAGGAGCAAATGATAGCACCGACTTCTATCACCTAAAAGGTGGTTATATCAGCACTATTACAGACTATTTGGCATCGGGCGAATCTATTACTGCAGTAGGTGGAATTGGTACTGCAAATATATTAGGAAGTAGTAATGGTGGTGTTTACATTACAGATGACAATATTGGTTTTGTAACGTCAATCATTACAAAGACTACTGGTTATCTAGAAGATAATGCTTATGAGTCTTCTTACGGAGGTGTTCCTACATTATCATCTGCTCAAACTAAGTTCCAACCAACTAGTTTGTATTTTAGTGGGGGTACAAATATGAGAGTGAATTTGACTAATATTTTTACACTACAAAATGATTTCTGTATCGAATGGTGGTCATATTATACTGGTGGTCAGACCATGATGGAATACGTTTCGTATGGTAGTGGATTCATGATAAGAGGTAATGCATATTATAGTGGTCTTAGTGGAGGATCTGCCAACACTTGGAATCATCATGCTGTTATTAGAAAAGGTGGAAGCAAATATTTCTATGTAAATGGAGTAAGTGCAGGTGCTGCTCCTTATCTTAGTGCTTCTAGTGGATATCTTCACTTAGGATCTTCTTCACATACTGGGGGTCAATATGTATCTGGTTATATGTCGGACTTGGTTATAACTGTAGGAAACTCAAGGTATAATGTTACTGGTGGAGCATCCTTTACTCCACCAACTGCTGCATATGATCCAAATACTGATGCATATATTGATTATGTGGTTCATTATTCAACATTCACTGAGACTGATGCAATAACTGGATATCCAACCTATGCAACTGGTAAAGATACTATATACAATCCAAATCCTTTCAATAAGCAGAGGGTTAATAAAATAGTAGGTGTTGGTTCAAATATTGTCGGCATTTCATCTGGTGGTTATTATGCATTTGCAAATCAAGATGATTTAACTACTTGGTATTCTGGTAGACTTGGAACAAATGATTTGAAGGGTATAGTATCAAATGGAATATCTACTGATATCAAGATTGGTATTATTAATGACACAGGTTCACTTTACTTCTCCGAATAAATAACTAAAAACTAGATATGGCAATACAGCATACTTGGTCTGTTAATTCTACTTTTAAATATGGTGATAGTGGTGGAACAGTTTATAAAGTGATTTTTAAATTGGAGACGGTTGATACAGAAGATCCTAACAGATTTTTTGTATCAACGATGGATATGGTAGAGATACCAACTGGCAATTCTGATGATGAAAATTACACACCATTTAATGAATTAACAGAAGAACAAGTTATAGAGTGGGTTGTTGATAATACGACTAATTATAATGTTCAGAATACTGACCCGATTGAAACTAAAAACATTTATGAGATAAGTCATGAGATGTGGATTAGAAAAATCAAGGAACATGTTGATTTTGCTCCTGATAGACCTTATACATTAGTCGGATATCTAGGTGTCAACAACGACCCATTACCTCCAAATCCAGAATCAGAGGAAGAGGAAGAAGCACCTGCACCTGATATGATGCTGGATGATCCAGCTTGAAAAAATAACATTTCGATGTTATCATAAATTAGTATAGTTTATAATATCGCATATGAATTTTGCTGTATATTCAAAAGACAACTGCCCATATTGCTATAAGGTCAAGCAGGTATTAGAATTGACAAACAGCAACTATGTGGTTTATAATCTTGGTGAGCATTTTACTAAGGAAGATTTTTATTCTAGATTTGGTGAAGGTTCTACATTTCCACAAGTAGTATGTGACGATAAAAAATTGGGAGGTTCTGTTGACACGATTAAATTCCTCAAAGAGCAACAGGTCATCAAGTTCTAACATAAATAAAAATGAAGACCACAAGAATCGTGGTATTGAATTTTTACTTAATGGAGGTAAAAGAAAGCAGACACAACCATTCCACATCATCTTTGAGAAGATGGTTTGCTTTCTAAATCGGGAAGTAAACGTCTATTTTGAATTTTCCCTTAATGTAGGGAAGAAAAAAAGAGTTAACCCCCGGAGAAAGAACAATGTTAGCAGTTAGTTTAGTTTTTGGTTCATTCTTAACCATCCTGTTTCTAATACTGGGTACGATGATTGGTTGGACTGCTAGAGAATACATGATGAACTATCGGGAAGTACCAAGACCTCACCCCGAAATGTTTGATGAACAAGGGAATCTAATCCCAGATGAGGTAATTGCATTTAACTTTGAAAACTATCATGACAACTACGAAGAAATCGACGACGACGACGAATAAAAAACCCAGAGTAATCAAACCAAAGGAACCGGTTTCTAATCTTCCGAAGAATCCTTTTGCTTTCGAGGTTCTGGATCTTGTGTCTAAACAAAGAACCAAGGCAAAGAAGGTTGAGATTCTCAAAAAATATGAAGAACCTTCCTTAAAATCTCTTTTGATTTGGAACTTTGATGAATCCGTAGTTTCAATGCTTCCTCCTGGTGAGGTTCCATATTCTGGTTTTGATGATCAGAATGTTTATAGTGGAACTCTGACGACTAAGATTAACGAAGAAGTTCGTAGAATGCATGAGACGGGATCATTTTCTCTCGGTTCTAGTGATCAACAGGGACACACTACGATTCGTAGAGAGTCGAAAAACTTTTATCGATTCATAAAAGGTGGACAAGATGGACTGAGCACAGTTCGTCGTGAAACGATGTTCATCAATATTCTTCAAGGTCTTCATCCACTAGAGGCAGAAATACTTGTCTTGGTAAAGGATAAAAGACTCTCCGAAAAGTACAAAATCACACAGGACGTGGTTGCACAGGCATATCCAGATATTAATTGGGGTGGCAGAAGTTGAAGATTAGATTTATTCATGAAGATTGTGACCCTTCTTTGGCAGAGGATAGAAGTTTGCCACATACAGCTTACCTAGTAGAGTATAAAAAGGATGGAGTGTCTCATTACGACATCGTAATGGCAGGTAAAAGAGTTGATATATTTGACCACTATTGGGACAAGTATCGACATGATTTCGTGACCATGAATCAGAGTGAAGGTAGGACCAATCCAAAGTTGTGGGGCAATAAACCCCCCGAAACCAAAAAGCGAAAGTGATTTCAAAAATAGTCGAAAAAAAATCCCGGCAAAATTTTGATCTGTAGGGTCGCTTGACTAAATAAAGCATAGGGTCTATAATAGACCTACGTTCATCCGAGAGATCGGACGCAAGTAAGTCGCGGAACGGAGCGTTCATCCTATGTTATCAACTTTAACTGTATTTTTTATGCATGTCCCTTCGGATATGTATTTGAAGTGTGAAGATTACAAGTGGTTGAAGGAAGGAATGGAGAATACCACTCTATTCACTCCTTCCGAGAAGTTTGAAATCATCACTAAGTGGATTGAGCATACTGAACCATCTTGTTTTGATAACAAGGACGCAAACGACTGAAGGAACGGGAGATTAAATTCACCCTAGTATTTCAGGACAGACAAATGAACACACTTAGTCTCATCAAAAAGCAGATCGAGAAAGCATCAGCACTGCACGATGCTCAGATTGCGATGACCACCTATCGTGGTGTCAAGTTTGAGTGTAAGCAAGGTGTTGATGAAGTTCACGGAACTTTCTGCTATCGCGGTCATACTTACAGTAAGTGATGGACTATCGATATCACTTTGATGATATGGATAGTAGTAACAGACCACCTAGTTGTTATCAACTCAAATATAGAGGAGTAACATACTGGTCCTGTTACAAGATTCACTTACGAGAATACTTTGATCAACTGTTAAAGGTTGAACCGACGTATAACAGGAGGGGTTGAAAACCCCTCTTTTTTTATGTTATAATATGGTGAAACAGCAAAGTATTATGGAGAAAGAAAGACTTAAACTGATTGTTCGAAATCTTGAACTACTTGTTGACTCACTGAAGGCAGAGGTGTATTCTGATGTAGATGCATACAAAACATCAGTTGATACAAATAAAATTGCAGGAATGACCGACTACGACGAAGTATTTGATGATGACGATGGATACCCGGATTAAAATCAAGAAAGTCAAAGAACTTTCAAAACTTCTTGAAAGATTGATTGCACAAGATCATCTTTACACCGAAGAACGTATTGAAGAGATGAAAGAGGCTCTATCTTCTGTAAAAGAGCAGATTGCAGAAATGGAAAAACAAAACTACAAAGGATTTGGTAAATGAGTGTAAAACTGGTAAGTGTTACTCCTGATGCGGAGAAGACAATGGCATATGTTGCTCGTGTGAGTAACCCTAATAATCAGGAAAATCCCAACTATGCCAAGTTGTTGGGATATTGTATTAAGCACAATCATTGGTCTGTGTTTGAGCAGAGTTTTATGACTCTGGAGATTGAGACTACTCGTGGTCTGGCAGCTCAAATTTTGCGTCACCGTTCGTTCACATATCAAGAGTTTTCGCAACGATATGCTGATTCTTCCCTACTCTCGGAGACGATCCCGCTCCCGGAACTTCGCCGTCAGGATACCAAGAATCGTCAGAATTCTATTGACGACATTGATGCTTTCGTCAAGCAGGAGTTTGAGATCAAAATGAGGAGGCACTTTGATGAAGCAATGGTGCTTTATCAATCAATGCTTGATATGGGCATTGCCAAAGAGTGTGCTCGTTTTGTGCTTCCTCTGGCAACTCCTACCAGACTCTACATGTCCGGTTCATGTCGCTCATGGATCCATTATATCACTCTGAGGTCTGCAAATGGCACCCAGAAAGAGCACATGGATATTGCAGAGGCATGTAAGAAGATCTTTGCAGAGCAGTTCCCCACAGTTGCAGAAGCACTGGAATGGGTCTAAATAAATTATCTTGAATTTCTAACAATGGCAACATATCCGGTGAAACACAAAGAAACTGGTGAAATGAAAGACGTTATAATGAGCGTTCATGATTGGGATCAGTGGAAAATCGATAATCCCGATTGGGAGAGATATTACACTCCAGAAAACGCACCAGGTGTTGGTGAAGTTGGGGAGTGGAAAGATAAACTGAGAGCCAAGAACCCAGGTTGGAATGATGTGCTTGCAAAAGCAGCATCAGTCCCAGGATCAAATATTCAAAAACTCTAATATGGCAAGAAGAAAAAGATCATCTGCAACAGATCAACCCATCGGAGTTGGTCTTACCACGAAGCAGATGAAAAGAAAGAAACCACTGAGTTCTGGTTACTTGGTGGATATTGAACCACTTACAGAAAATCAGAAAAGACTATTTGATTCGTATAAAGAAGGGCAACACTTAGTTGCCTATGGTTGTGCGGGCACGGGTAAAACCTTCATTACTTTGTTTAATGCATTACGAGATGTATTAGACGAAAATACTCCTTACGAGAGAATCTACCTTGTTCGTTCTCTTGTGGCAACTAGAGAGATTGGATTTCTTCCTGGTTCACATGAAGACAAAGCAGATATTTACCAAATTCCATATAAGAATATGGTAAAGTATATGTTCCAGATGCCTTCTGATGCAGACTTTGAGATGCTCTATGCTAATCTCAAATCACAAGAATCGATTAAGTTTTGGTCCACATCATTCTTACGTGGAACCACACTTGATAATGCCATTGTGATTGTTGATGAGTTCCAGAACCTCAACTTCCACGAACTTGATAGTATTATCACTCGTGTTGGTGAGAATACCAAGATTTGTTTCTGTGGTGATGCACGTCAGTCTGATTTGAATAAATCAAACGAAAGAAATGGTATCGTAGACTTTATGAATGTCTTGCGTAAAATGCCATCTTTTGATATAATCGAGTTTGATATTGATGACATTGTTCGTTCCGGACTGGTCAAAGAATACATCATTGCTAAAATGGAAGCAGGTTTTTAATGTTCAATCATATTGATATCAGTCTCCCTCAACTTGAGAGGGAGACTATTGATGGAGTTCGTTACTATAAAGTTCCTACAGAAGAAGAACTTCTCCGACTGGTCTCTATTACTTCGGTGACCAGTCATTTTAATAAGGAGATTTTCGTCAACTGGAGAAAAAAAGTTGGTAATGAGGAAGCAGACCGTATCACAAAGGCGGCAACTAGTCGTGGTACGGACATGCACACTCTTACCGAACACTTTCTAAAAAACGAAGAGTTGCCAAAAGTACAACCGATTTCGGATTTCTTATTCAAGATCTCTAAACAAACTCTCAAGAATATAAATAATATTCATGCCCTTGAAGGTTCCCTATATAGTAAGCAGTTAGGTATTGCTGGAACCGTCGATTGTATTGCAGAATACGAGGGTGAGTTAGCAATAATTGACTTCAAAACATCTAAAAAACCCAAACCACGCGAGTGGATCGAACACTATTTTGTACAGTGCATGGCATATGGTTGTATGCTGTACGAACTGACTGGTATTTCGGTCAAAAAACTTGTAATCATCATGGCTTGTGAAAATGGAGAATGCGTCGTCTATGAAGAACGAGACAAATCAAAGTACATCAAACTTCTTACCGAATATATTAGAAAGTTTGTTAGAGATAAACTGGAACTCTATGGAACCGAATAAAGAACTCGAAAAGGTAATCGAGAATAAATTTCTCACACCATCTAGATTTGCTCTGGAGATTGAGAAAATAGTTGCCGAAGAAAAAATCAATTATATTGATGCAATCGTACACTATTGCGAACTCAATGAACTTGAGGTAGAATCGGTAACGAAACTTGTATCCAAACCACTGAAGGAAAAACTGAAGTGGGATGCTACGAGATTAAACTTCATGAAACGAACTTCGAGAGCAAAACTACCATTATGATTTCTCGTGATGAATTGATGCATCATCGTCTTCAGGCTTGGTTACGAGAAAACCAGTCTGAAGATTTGGCATATTTGGGGTATTATGAAGATACTCTTGGTCAACTTAAGTATTGGTATAAAATTGCCGAACATGAAGTTTCGGTAGATTGTATTGAAGACCTTGAATTGGTAGAAGATGAAAGTGACTCCCTTTGAAACGTATCAACATTATCTGGCACTTAAAAATCATTTTACAAATCCAAAATATGATTTTTTTAAGTACGGTGCAAAAACCCGTGCAAGTGTGTCCTCTTTTAATAAGAGAAAGGATAAATATTGGTTTGAAAAGACTTCTCGCAAGTATTCAGATGAAGAAGTTGTACAGTTTTTAGTATCAAATTTTGCTGCTGCCGATAACCCACAAAATCTATGGATTGGAGAAATTATCAATTCTGGAGAAAGAACTTACTCCGATTGGACAAAAAGGAAACAGAGTTTGACGTACTTGTTCAAAGAGCAAAGCAACGAATTGCTATCGAACAACGAATTAGAGAATCTATTCGATTGTTCGAAAGGGCACCCAACTCTATTAAAAAAGTTTCTTGGTGGAAACGTAAGTCTTGAAACACTAGTCATCTATGATAGAATATTTTCGTTTAGGAAAAGATTTGATAAGAAACTGGTAGACCCTGTGTGGGAAACCGTCAGTTTAAAAATCCAAAAATATAATCCTTTCCTAAATATTGACGTATTCAAATTTAAAAAGATTTTACGGGAAATATTAGATGAGTGAGTTTTTTCAGTCTGATATCATTCAGGAAGAACTGAGTGAAATCAATCAAATCCAAGAAAAAATATATGGAAGTCTTTTGGCTTTCAGTTCAATGACCCGTGAAGAAAAACTTGAACACATTGATTTGCTGGCAACCTTGCTTGAAAAGCAAAGAGTGATGTATACTAGGTTATCCCTTTCAGACGACCCCAAAGCGGTTGAGATGAAAGAGAACCTTCGCAAGTCGGTAACTATGATGGGTTTCCCACCAGATACCAACATGCAATCTTTATTTGATAGTATGAATGCCACAATCAAATCTCTCAGAAATTACGTTGACGCCTGAGAGCATCCTTGCTATACTATCCAAGTAAATCACCCGAATCCAACTAATCCGAGGTAATCCGAATGTCTTTTGCTGATCTTAAGAAGCAATCCAAACTGGGCTCCCTGACCCAAAAACTGGTCAAGGAAGTCGAAAAAATGAATAATGCAGGTACTTCAGGCGATGATCGTCTGTGGAAACTGGAAGTAGACAAAGGCGGTAATGGTTATGCCGTCATTCGTTTCCTGCCTGCTCCCGAAGGTGAAGACCTTCCGTTTGTCAAACTGTACTCCCATGCCTTCCAGGGTCCTGGTGGATGGTACATTGAGAACTCCCTGACCACTCTGGGTCAGAAGGATCCTGTGTCCGAGTACAACACGATGCTGTGGAACAACGGCACTGATGCTGGTAAGGATGCTGCACGTAAGCAGAAACGCAAACTGACTTACATTGCTAACATCTATGTTGTCAAGGATCCTGCCAATCCTCAGAATGAGGGTAAGGTGATGCTGTACAAGTTCGGTAAGAAGATCTTTGACAAGATCACTGCAGCAATGCAACCTGAGTTCGAGGACGAGGAAGCAATCGATCCGTTCGACTTCTGGGCAGGTGCCAACTTCAAACTGAAGGCAAAGAACGTTGCCGGTTATCGTAACTACGACTCTTCTGAGTTCGCACGTCAGGATGCACTGCTTGACGATGATGATGCCATGGAAGCAATCTGGAAGAAAGAATACTCTCTCGAAGAGTTCGTTGCTGCCGACCAGTTCAAGTCCTATGATGACCTGAAGAAGCGTCTGGACTATGTGCTCGGTATCAAGGGCACTCCTAAGTTCCAGGATCAAGAATCCATTGAGGAAGAGGAAGAGTTCCGTCAGCAGAATCGTGCTGCAGAACCAGTTCCCCAGAACCTCAAGAATGAACTTGATGGTCTGAGTTCTTCATCTTCTTCTACCGATGATGACGATGATACTCTGAGTTACTTTGCCGCACTCGCAGCAGACTGAGTAAAAAGGGGAGTAAAACCTCCCCTTTTTTTATGGGTTGGTGACTCTTGTATTTTCTGTTTTGATTAAGTTATCACTGACATATTCTGAGGAACGTCCATAAATCATAATTTCTCTCATATCATTGAGGAACTGTTGTAGATATGATGGTTTCAACAAGTAGATGGAAGATTTTTCTTGGTTTTTTCTAACTTCATACTCATAGTTATTGACATTGACGACTGGATTTAAGTTTGTCATAGCATTACTAGGATTTGGAATAGAAAAGTTTGCATCAACAACTTTACCTGCGGGAAGAATCAATCTACCCTGGGCATCTTTTACTTCGATTGTTTCATAATGATGGACTGATGTTAGTCCGGTCACACCATACTTGTTTACTGCATACTTATAAAGATCACGGTTTGATAATGGCCATTGATCTCTGACTCTTGTGATATTTGCAGTCATCAGAACAACCCAATCAAGTTCTGAGTCTCCATAAAACTCTTCGGCAACTGTGTCGGGTCTTGCACCCTCTACAATTTCATACTTCTCAAATAATGTGAATACATTCTGCAGATCATCACGCAACTTATTTCTTCTGAATAAGTTCTTAACTCTCAGATAGTTCTGAGAAGAGTTACTGTCTGAAAGAAAAGATTGATAGTCAACCTCTGGTAGTTCTCTGAAGTATCCCATTTTAGTAACCTACTCCTGTTCCTGATGAAGCGTCATCATAATCAATATCATAAACTGGTTCAATCTCTTTGAAAGATAAGTCCATTACCATAGAAACTGGTGTTCCGTCTGGATAAGTTGCATATGTTCCATCAGCAGTATAGTTAACACTGACATTTTCAAGGAAACACTGTTTAAACTTATTTAAGAACTTATGTTCTCCTGCTCCCTGACGATATCTTAACTCAAAGACATTTGGTGTACGAAGAAATGTATTTTGAGCACCTGCTTCATTAACTGCCGCATTACTACTACCAACCTTTGGTGCCATATTTTGTTTGAAACATCTTATAATATTTTTTATTTCATCTGCTTCTGTTTGACTCCTTGGAGTCATCTTAAATGAGAATCTAAAAGATCTCAAAGTTGGTCCATTAAATAAGAGTTCCATATTTGGATTTAAGATTTCACCTTGCGTTCTTGCAAGAAGTTGATTTGGTGTGATATTAGCACCAAGAAGTCCTGCTGCCCCAGATGCTAGTTGTCTGGTCAAGAAACCTTGAATACCTGTTATTCCACCAGCAGCATCAAAAGTCCCTGTAGCAAATCCTTTAATCGCACTTTTAGTTGCATCCAGACCCGTTCCCATCCCTTTTACATACGCTGATCCACTTTCCATAATGCCAGCAATACCACCAATGGCAGCACCGGCAATACTATTCAGTTCCGAAGAACCATATTTGGCAGCATTGGTATCAGAAATATTTGATGGAATGGGAAGTAATACTGTCTTTATCTTATCCTTTCCTTGATTTCTTCTGCTTCCTGGAGTAGATACAATACTATTATTATTTGGATTTTTGATTGGCACATATTCAACAACATCTATCTGCAGATAATCCGTGGACTCTGCTATCAATGTATAAGGATATCGATAAACTTTTTTATCTGCCATTTATCTTTTTCTAACTATTTAGATCGTACATTAGCAAAAGCAAGTTCTATAACATCAGACATCTCTTCTGGGTAGAT
>Ga0208645_1001836_pt1 | contig 17801 bp, 16 predicted proteins | sample VirMetDEL_Sep_01_FD_184519 | JGI IMG/M metagenome (GOLD analysis project Ga0208645, IMG submission 184519) | Aqueous microbial communities from the Delaware River and Bay under freshwater to marine salinity gradient to study organic matter... | ecosystem: Environmental > Aquatic > Marine >... | reverse complement strand
ATATATGGACGTATGAGAACTATAGTTCTCATACGTCCATATATGTGTTCACATCAAAATTGGACTGTGACAGCCGCCTCATTGATGTTTAAAAAATAACTAATGTCTAGCACAAATACAGAACACAACAACAACAAAAACAACAATTCCCGTAGTTGCCGGCAAGTTGAACTACATGTGTTGAATCCATTCAAAATGATGTTTTCCGTTTCGGCCGCAAATCAAAATATTCGGTACACAACCCCCCCAATGAAGATTTAAATTCTTCGTTCATTTTGGGAATACATGATGATGATGATTCCCGTGCGAGCTATGTTTTTTTTATATGAAGGTGAAAAGGTGAAAAGGTGACATAATTAATTAACAAAAAAATTTTTCATCTCCTCCTCACTTTTGAAAAATGAGGAGTGAGATATTTTTTTTTTACACAAAGGAGTTTTTCAAAAAGTCACCTCACACATTTTTCTATTAGAGATAACATTTTTTATTTTCATATTAGAGATAACATTTTTTATTAATATACAAAAAAGAAGTTAAACATTTATTACGATGGACGGAAACAAAAAACAAATTTATTTGATTGATGATTGCTGGAGTATAGTTAAAGAGTATCTTATTGATTATGATTTGCCCAAATTAAAAGATTTTGATAAATTAACAAAACCTGTACTGCAAGGATTCTTATGTCATCATGGTATTGCAAATAAAGTATTTAATATTTTCAAATTAAATAAAGCTGAATTAAGATTGTTAGTTTTGTCACAATGGAAAGCTAATGTTATTAAATCAAAATTTATAAATAAATATATATTCGGCTTCAAATATATTCAAAAAATTAAAAGAGGATATACGTTGGATATTTGTGGTCACGATTATGAATATTTATTCAAACATAATCAAAACTTTTTATTTCATAACGATTATATTGGCAACATTGAATACCATCCAACAGAGCTTATCAAAAAATTAAAATTCATCGAATAATTAAAAAATAAATAATTAATTGTTTTTAAAAAACATTTTTTTTGCGTATATATAAAATCATGATTTGTAAAAATTGCAACGAAGAAGTTTTATACGAAGATATAAATATTCCAAATATTGAAAATTATTTTCGTTGGTTCTTTGGAATTAAACGAAAGAAAATAACTATACATTGTAAGCATTGTAATAAATTAATAAGCTATATTCACCCACAAAATTATGGAATCCTCAACCAAATACGAGATGACAACAGAGAGACAAAACGGCGTAATCAATTTAAGTAACCATCATTATTGTAGCATGTGCGAGCAAATTGTTCCTTTGTGTAAATTTACATTCAAAAATAAATTTCTAATAACAATATGCAAGCAATGTGAAATGGATAAATATATTGAATACATTTGTAATCAATTTACGTTTCATGAGAGTGAACTTGATAAAAAAATTAAACTTCAATCTTATGAAGAATTTTGTTATTTCATGGAGATATTCGATAGTTTAAAATAAACCAAAACTAAATCGAAAATATGATTTCTTTTTAATCATTGGTTTATTTTTTGCTCTTGAAACCATAATGTCACCATCCTTTGCATAGCAGTTATATTTAGTTCCAATAACGTAATTATTTTTATCATACAAATAAATTGTACAAGTTGTTTTACTTAAGCTATTATCATTGTCCATTGAATATTGAACAACTTCTGGATGTAACATTAAATATGTTTCAAATTTCATATGACTAGTGTCAATGTTAACCACTTGTCCACTTTGGATCTCTCCAGGTAAATGAGGACTAATCTTTTTAAACCCTGCTTTTAATGCTGCGTCTGCCATGGTGTTTTAATTTGTGTAATACAATATATAATAACAAAAAAAATATTTAATTAATTAAAGAATTTATCTAATCAATTTTTTTTGTAAATTGACCCTTGCTATTTCGACTCCTTATTGGATTTGGTCTAGATGGACTGTTGTTTGTTATCATTTGAGCAGTGGTTGATCTTGAAACCAAGCTGGGTGCACTATTGTCAGGCTTTGTACTTTGAGTATCATCAGAAAATACTGAATTGTCTGGTGCTAAATTTTCTGAAATTGGTCGCATACGAGGCAAACCAAATAATGATTCATGTTGCTCCTTGGTTATTTTAACATTTTTAGGAATTACTGATTGACCAATTATTCTATCTGCTTGTTTATTAACTTGATCAGCAACTTTTTCTATTCCCCCTGTTGTATAAATTGAATCAATGCTACTTGTAGATTTTTCATCAGATTGTTTACTAATAGATTTAACATCTGCTAAATTAATAATATTCGTTTGAGTATCAATCTCGTCATATAATGAATAATTTGCTTCTGATTTTACTGGCACACGAGCATTAAAAACATCATCAATTGAACCTCTTCTATAAATACTTAATTCTTTTAATGTATGAGCTATTTGTTCATTTTGCTTATTGGGGGTTGGTTGTGCAATAGTGGGTTGACTATGTATAAATCGTAATTGATCGGTAAATGATAATGCTTGAGGTGCTGATTGCCTCGCTTTGCGCTTAGTATTGCTTGATCTATTAGAAGTATTGACATTAACAACAACAGATTGATTTTGTGATATTATTTTTTTATTTGTTACTGGCTTTTTTGCCCTTTTAGCCACAGGTTTTTTCTTTGGAGGCATAATTAATAAATCAATATATATAACAAAAAATTAATTATGCAATTAAAACTTTTTTAAAAAGCAATCATGTGAAATTTTTTATGGTATGAGCTGATAACTGCTCCGCTTTATCAAATATCTTTTGGAAAGAAGGGTTAAATTTTTTTGCGTGGTATTTTTGTTTATAGTTTTTAACTTTACCATAATCTTGTTTAATTATGCTTGCTATATCGTTACTGGTCCTATGTGTTGTAATCAATTTATTCACTTGTTTTTCAGCAAGTTCTTTAATATCATTACCAGTATTTAATTTAACTTGTTTTACATTATGAGTTAACGGATTATATAATTCTACATTATCAATTTTATCCCTAATTTTTGGGTTTCTTAAAATTGTATGATAAGCACTAGCTCCACCCAAGCTATGTCCTACAAGAGTAACGTGATCATCATCCGTAACTTTAGCATCTTTCATAATGCTATCTGTCTTTCTATCTCGCTGTTTAAAAGCTTTGGTCCATTCATCCTCCTTCCCCAAAATATATGATAAATCTGCTTTTATATCTTTAGCGATGCTTCTTCCACTAAAATCCGTTCCACGATGAGCAATTACCACGTGTCTTCCTCCATCTCCGTTGTAGTCGTCTTTAGTGTACAATTGAACGTCTCTGTTTGACGAAGGATGAATTTGATAGCCTTCTTCAGAAAATTTATCATTGATCCTATCTATCCTTTGTTGCTTATTAAGATTCTTTTTATTGTACAAATATGATGCTTCTGCAAATTGAGCCATTGGTATATAATAAAAAAAATAATGTTTTAATTAATTTTTTTATCGTCATTAAAATTATACTTAGTTAAATACTTGGAAAAGACCGTCAGCCATATCTAAGATTAAAGTGTTTTCATATTCGGCGAAAATATCAACAGTGCCGGTTGTATTTGCTGAAGCTACTAAATTAAGGTTAAAATTGCCATTACCCTTAGCATTAATACCGCTGCTACTCAATCTGGTATCTGTTCCGTCAGTAAGGTCGAAAGCAAAGAAGAATGTTCCTGGGGCTTGAGTAACAGATGAAGTTACAGTGGTAGTGAAAGTAGTCAAATCAATATTACTGGCAATTTTATCAGATAAAGTTAAACCTTGTGTTTTACGTAAAAGAGCTAAATTTTCAGCACAAGAACCGGTAGCAAATTCTACTGTTTTATCGGTTAGCTTAACACCATCCAATTCTAAATAAGCACTAGTAAGATTACTGATTACCATACTTAAACGATCGACCCCATCGGCAGCAAAAGTAGCTGTTGCTTTATTTCTTAAGCAAGCATAAAGCTTTTTAACTTTTGAGCGCCCGATACCCATATTAATGTTTTCACTCTGACTTGCAGTCATAACCGTTCCCGTTCGAATATATGTTGAATTTTGCATGATAAATTTGCCTCCGGTTTCTGACATCAAATCATTGACGGTTTTGTCGTTTAAAGTAATAACATCATAATTAATACTTGTTTCTTTTATTGCGACTCCTCCGGCCAAAAGAGTTGCTCCGGTGACTTCGGTGACATAATCGTGAGCGTTAGCCCAATGAACTCGAAAAGTCAAGCCATCTTGACCCCATAACGGAATATAAGAATTAAGACCTAACCAGTCCAATGGAATAACATAAGTATCACCTGTTGTTTTTGATAAAGCGGTATTTGATGCCGTATCATCGGCGGTTGGTTCTAAATTAGAATCGCTGCTAGTCCCATGAAGAATCATACCATCCGAAGCACGAAACCATTTATCAGCAGTTTGAATCGTCTTGATTCGATTAAGTACATGATAGTTATTAATATCACAAATTTTAACTCCTCCAGTGCTTTCCACCTCAATTCGACTAATTGCAGAAAGAACACCATATTTTGTCAAAGCCAGATCGTTGGTTGCCGTTCCAATAAATTTGCATTTAAGGTACATGGAGCAGCCATCCAATACTTTGTTAATTTGTTTACCTCCGATGCGGTATTCAGCAAAAGTGTTACCAGAAGTGAAAGAGCTGCCATTCACTGGATTTGATTTTCTATGTTGAACTTCAACACCGTCACCAGCACTGGGTATCTTAAGAGTGTAATTCATTTTGCTGCAAGGAATAGCCATTTTTGTTTATCGTTATTATATAAGTTATAATTAAAAAAAAATAAATATTTAATTAAATATTCTTTTGTTTTTTATTTTTTTTTATTCTTGTTTTTTTCGATATTCAATTTCAAGTACAAACTGAGAATCAAGTAATTCTCCTGCAAGCAATGTTATTTCCGTGTTTCCCAGATGAATAAGAAAATTTATCTCCGTGAATGGCTGACATGATACTTCAGCACTATAAACCATAGAATCACTAGATATAGTATGTGTAGCACCAACTAATTCATACTTATATACTTGACTTGCCATAAATACGTTACTTGAACTATCATAAACATTTCTATTTGAAATATCAGCAACAATGGCTGTATGACCTCCTTGAACTGCAACTCCAAAATCATGAGTAAATGAATACGAAACAAGTTTAATCGTCATGTCCATATCAGGAGAATCTTCATAATTTCTAAACATGTGGGGTTGTATTTGAAATTTAATATAATTACCATCAAGAGATCCTTGGGCTCCATTTAAAACAATATAATCTTTGCGTGGCTTCATGGTTTTTACTATATTTAAGTATACAATACCAAAAAATTAATTTCTATTACAAATTTAATTATTTATGTTTTTTTTTATTTTTTCTTTTTTTTCTTGAGTAATTTACTTCGAGAAATATCTTTTAATATTTTACCTCCAGTAATAAGAGCAGCTCCTGTTCCTGCTATTTCGGGTGATAAAGGCCCTCCTGCTGCAGCACCAGCTAGAAGCACTTTACCTCCAATATTGCCAATTTCAGCTCCAACTTCAGCATCATGGCGAAAGTCATGACGTTTAATTGCTTTTTTTGCGTTATGAATTTTCTTCTTTAGCTTCGGCATTTTGATTGTTATCTATATTATTACCAAATAAATTTTTACTTTGAATTAATTTTAAATCTCGATCGTGATCATAATTAAAATGAATTATTAATCCTATCCGAAATGTGCTACTTGTTAATAAATCACCCAATGGATTCATATTTTCATCTAAAATTTGGATATCAATCTGTGATAATTCATAATTTTTTAACTTGCTAAATATAGGCTCACTTTGTATTTCATAATAAACCATTTCTCCATAACTAACAGTTAGGGGGATAGTAGCAATAATACTACTAATATTTTTGGTATTTTGATTTGACATTGTTAAATTTGGGCATCTAACATAAAAACATGAATCCCCCATACAATTATACATCTTGGGTAAGCTACCTGATGAAGCATTGAAAACAGTAGTAGTGTCTTTAATCAATCCAAGCTGTACATAAGCCGTACTATTAAATGTTAATTCAATAAGGGGGTATGTACTATGTGTTGCTGTAAAAGTTAATATGTTTTTATTCTCATCAATATTGAATGCTAAACTATCCAAATTAAGGCTCGCTATATTTGCTGAAATATCTGCATTAATAGTACTAACCAATTCTGATATTGTATAATTACCATTGGGAATAGTGACGATATGAGTTACTTCTCCACCAGCAATTGATTCGGCAGTAATGGTTAAAACATCATTAATTCCTGTTTTAATTAAGTATGCTGAATTAATCATATTAAATGATTTTAACGCAATCAACATGTGCGTATGATCAGGCACTTTTATTGTTTTTGATAGTTGAAATGAGCAATCAGTGTCATCTTTTTTAGTTGAAAAATCAGAACCAATTAAATCTATACTTATAGAGCTTAAATGATGATTCGTTTGCATTATAAAATAATTTAGTAAAGCTATATAATTAATTATTTATTTTTTTAATTTTTTATTTTGGCATGTTTCCCCAAAAATGTTTTAAAATAAAATATGTTTAGTGATTACACCTTTGAGGTGTTTTGAAAGGTGAATAGCTTTTGGTCTTCACGCCACTATTGGGGGATGATGATGATGTCCTTATGCAGCTAGGTGAAAAAGGTGAAATTTTTAAAAAAAGCTCTGGCAAAAAAAAAATCATCTCATCTCCTCATTATGAGAAAGTGAGATGTGAGATGATTTTTTTTTTTTGAGAGAAGTTAGTCACCTTTTTCACCTAAGTCACCTAGAGGTATTATTATCAAAGTTATAGCTTCTGGAAATACCAAAAAACATGGTGTGCTGTACACCTTCAAGTCACCTTTTGAAATTTCAAGTCACCTAGAGGTATTATGATCAATCACAATAGATAAATCTCCTCGCTGGTTGGTCATTAATTTTAGGTTCTGGTCTTTTTGGCCTTGCAGGTGTTTGTTTCAACAATGGAGCAGGGTCTTTTTTCGGCTTTACTCGTTTCTTGGGTTCATAGATCTTCTCGTCTTCTGTTTCAGTAAAATCGGTTTCGGTGTCAAGCTCAGATTCTTCTGTTTCTGACTCAATTTGCTTTTTAGATCTTCTTGGCTTTCTAGATGTGGTTTTTAATTTTTCATATTTCTCGGCTAAATCATCAAGCTTTTGTTTCATCTCATTTGATTCTTTAATCCTTTGTTCTTTTCTTGCTGCTTTAAGTTCAGCTTGAGTCTTCTTTTCCTTCTCTTCAAGTGCTAGTTTAACTTTTTCGGCTACTAACCTATCTTGCTCTAATTCAATGCGAATTTGTCTTTCTTCTTCTTCTTGTTGCTTTAATAGTTTCTTCTTTTCATTGTTAATCTGAGTTAGCTGTCTACGTCGTGCATTTTTAGCTTCTCGTTGCTCCTCCTTCTTCTTTGCCTTTTCCTCTTCTGTTAATCTAGGACGTCCAACTCCTTTCTTAATGTTACTTGATCTTAATAGGTTCTCAGGCTCGTTTACAAACTCAATTTTCTCCTCCTCAGATTCTTCTGAATCACTTGCAAATAGATCCATTATATTCGATGTTATACTATATTAAGATTTATCTTTAATTTCAAAAAATAATTAATAATTGCTATATATAAGTAATTTATTATGTACGGCACGAAATCAATAAGAGGCTCTTCATCCCTCACAATCAAGGTTACAAACGATGACGTCAATCAAAGCTATAATACCGTTACTGCAAATGCCCTTACTTCATCTGGAGCGGTTTTCGCAAACACTACTGTCAATCTTTTGGATTTAATCAACACAAAACAAGATGCAGTAGATGGGACGACGGATTTAACAGTCAAAGACCTAACCAGTAATAGTATTACAAATGCAACAACTTTAACAACAGCATCACTTTCAGCTACTGGTAATATATCCAGTTCAGCGGGTATTCTCTCAGCCCCCAATGTGTCGATTGACACAAATCTTGTAAGTACCGATAGTACAAATAATCGCGTTGCTTTTGGTGTAAATGCATCTGGAATAGCTAATGGTTTTCGTGTTGATGAATTATTTTTAAATAAGGTTGATGGTTTAATCGATGAAACCGGGATCTGTATGGGTGAATTTGGCACGGATGAGCACGGTGTGTTGCTTGTTACTGATAATACTGGTGGTAATAAAAAACCATTCTATGGCTTTGCCAATAAAGCAACGCAAAATAACACGGCAAGAATTGAATATGATACGGATAATGATCGTCTCAATTTCTTTACGGGTGAAAATATGAATAATCATAAATTGAGCATTCGCGCTTTAGTCAATGATTTTGAGCAACAAGTTAGATGTAATAATGGTTTATTACTACAGACAGCAGGAACACTGACCGTTTCTAGCGGTGGTGATATTGTTAACAGTAGTGGTAATATTCGAGCAACAACAGGAAATGTTTATTCGGAAACGGGCATGATCGGCTGTGGCAAAATCCCCACGCTAGCACCGTTAGACGTGAATGGTAATGCCGAAATTAGCGGAACAGTTAACTGCGATACTTTGACTTGCTCAAAATTAACGATTGATACTGATGTTTTACATGTTGATAGTGTTAATGATCGCGTGGGAATTAACACAACATTCCCTGAGTCAAGCTTGCATGTTGTAGGTGAGCGTTTGAATACACCGACCGCGGTTGGTGTTCATGCTGGTTATATTAACACTGGCGATTATGGGCTTGAAATTTGTTCAACAACATCTAACGAATCATCAATTGATTTCACTGTTCCTAATGAGGATTTACGCGGGCGCATTCGCTATGATCAATCAGGTCAGACGTTTTATATCTCGGCAAACAATGCTACACAGATGACAATAAACGACACAACAATTAATTGTCAAAATAATTTAATTTATACAACTGGCAACCTTGAATGTAATGACATAACTGCAACAGGAACCTTAGAAGTTAATGGGGCTACGCTATCAGAAAACCAGTTTAGTTCTGCATTAACAACTTTAGACCTTATGACAAGTGACAGTAGCGATTACACAACGCGGATAATAAAAACATCTCAAGGTAATGGTTTGGGATTTGAATTACAGAGCCAGGGCATGAGTGTGATTAATGCGACAGAAGATATATCATTACAGGCGGATGTTTATTGTTCTCAAGATTTAATTGTAGATACCGACACATTGTTTGTTGATGCCTCAGCTGATTGTGTTTGCATTGGTGGAACCAATACAAGCTCAGCTCTAAGTATTTATGGGACGACGCATGACGCAACCCCCAATTATGCAGGAATCCATATGGCGTTACAGGCTGGGAACACCCCCCTTATTGAATTGTGCGCCAACACGGCTACTCACGATAGCCATATTGATTTTACGGTCCCCAATGAAGATTTACGGGGGCGTATTAGCTATGATAATAGCGGACAGCAAATGAAATTTTTAGCGAATAGCTTGGAGCAAATGACGATTTCTGATACACAAATTAACTGTAAAGATAACGACATCGTTAGTACAGGAACATGCACTTTTGGCGAAGCAAACATTCAATTACAATTGATAGGCGGTGGTAATACTACAGGAGATAATTCTTTAAAAATACGGCCTGGATTTAAGGAAGCAGTAGCAACTGATAATTATGTGACCTTAGATATTCCCAACGAAGGGACTTTGTACGTTTGGGATAATTTAGAAGTTGCTAATAATTTCACTTGTAATGGCGCATTGCAAGCGGTTGGGACAATTGCGTCTTCATACAACACCCATGGAGTGTATTGTGGTGTACAGGGAGATAATGGAGCTATTGAAATTGTTTCAACAGACACAAGCGATCATAGCATCATTGATTTTGCCGTTGAAAACAACGATCATAAGGGACGCATTCATTATAATCACGGTTCTAACTTATTTAATTTTGTTGTTGATAATACAACTCAGCTGGAATTAAAAACAACCGAAGCGGATTTTCAAGACAACGACATCACAACAACGGGAGATTTAACAATAGCAACTGATTTATTAAAATGTGATGTCAGCGCTGATTTTGTAGGTATCAATACAACAACTCAACACGGTTCAGAAAAGCTAAATGTCAATGGCGAAATCTGTTGCACTGGCTTATGTGTGAGTGGAACGAGCGGTGTTATATCAGATAGACAATTTACGTCAGGGGCCACATTTTTGGATTTGTTGGTTAGTGGAGCAAGCGATTATACACATAGGTTTTTTGAAGAAACTTCACTTGGGAACGGCATAGGTGGTACATTTTCAACCCAAGGTGTCACTGGAATTGATGCCACACAATGGATTGAATTAAAAAAAGACGTCGTAATATCAAGTGGAAAAACATTAGATGCCAACTTAAACAGCACCCGCGGGCAGTTGCTTTATATTCAGGGAGAGGAGAACGCAAGTCTAAACGTTGGGTCTTACGATTTCAATTACGGGAACGGGGCTAACTCGGATAGTACATTTGGTATGTTGGTTCCTAATTTCAGTTTTAAATTAAAACGATTTTGTTATGCCGGCAATAATGGAACAACCCCGATTCCTTCAACTGTTTATGTGTTTCAATTACATGTTAATGGGTCCGCACAAAATGTTTATGCCCGCTGTGATTTCAGTAGCGGAACTAACGCATCAAAAACATATCATCGTTATTCCGGCAAGTTTAGTTCATCGAGTTCATCACAGGTTGATATAGAACCTACAATAACGACTTATACATATGGCACTAATCTGTCGTGGAAGACCATTATAATAACGAATGGATCAACTGATAACCGCCATAGGTTTTCTGTAGTGTTAGAGACCACTGAGAATCTATAAACATCCTAAAATTATAAAACAATCAAACATTTTTTTTATAAGATGCATTATTTTTACTTATATACTGAGCTTCAATAAAACTCGATCAAATAAAATTAAAATGGCTAAATTTGAAGAACAGGGTAATTTTAGATTACCAAAAGTTGAAATGCACACAGATAAGATTTTACACAAGAATTTAAAAGAACCGCTTTCAAGTATTAAATCAGGATCAATGATTGTTATTAGTGGAGCTGCTGGATCCGGTAAAAGTAGTGCTTTAGTTAATATGTTCATTCTTGGCAAATGCAGCAAGACAGGAAAAAAAATGAGCCTTAAGGAATGTTTTGATAATATATTTATTGTGTCCCCCAGCATGGGCTCATTTAAAAGTAATATTTTTGATTCTATTGAAGAAAATTACAAGTATGATGATTTACTTGAATTTTTAGAAACTTATCGTGAAATTATTAATCCAGAGGAAGAAGAGACTTGTGTTATATTAGACGACGTTGGTAGTCAAATCCGCAAAAAGGATACAATGCATAAATTCAACAAATTAATTCATAATCGAAGGCACCAAAAATTAACAATCTTTGTCATCATTCAGAACCTCACTATGATTCCCCCCGCTGTGCGAGATAGTGTTAATATCCTCATTTTCTTCAAGCCTAAATCTCTTGCTGAAAAAAATTATGTATTTGAATTAACAGGATTATCAAAAAAATATTTCGATGAATTCTTTGAAGCGATGTTTAAGCAAAAATATGATTGTGTTTTGGTTGACATGACACTTACTAGAAGTAATAACTTTGAATTCTACCGAAATATATTTAACAGAATAAAAATAAATTGATAAAAAAAGTGCCTTATATTTTTAGGGGGGGTTTGTTATTCTAAGTCATCTGAAATATCTTCTGCTTGAGTATTTATTTTATAATAATCTTTTATCATATCAATGTCTAATTTTTTTGGTTTTCCGTTTGGTTGTTTTTCAAATCCTGGTATATTTGAGTTCACTAATTCACATGCAATACTAGAACTGCTTACTTCATATTTGAAACCATTTGCATCACGCCACGCGATGAATAGAGAATATATCTGTTTATTGGTTAAATATACTACACTAGTTTCGATAGCTGATACTTCTTTTACATAATCGATTAACCATTGTTGGGGGATGGCTCTATTCATTTCAGAAATTTCCATTTGGTGTTTAGATTTTGGTAATTTCATGTCATAAAATTCAGATATGTCAACTTCCATTAAATATTTATAGATTGATGCAATTGCATCGTCTGATTTCATCGTTTTGTAGAAATGAGCAAAATAATCTTTATCTCCACAAAATTCATCACTAGATCTAATTAATAACCATCGTCTAGAATTTTCATCAACTTCGATGGGGTTACCTTTATTGGTGCATCCAATTGCACGATGGTATGAGTTCATTAATTTATGAGCTTGAAATTTTTTATTGATTGAAATTTTACGGTCTGTAATAAATTCTTTTAATTTTCCAGATTTTCCATTAAGTTGTGATTTACTCAATTCGTTAAAACAAACAAGGAAAGCATCTGCTAGAAGACCGTTAAAATCCCCCAATAGATCGTTAGCATTTGCTGTTTCAACAACACGTGCTTTTCCAATTAATTGTTCAAGAATATACATGAGAGAACCTTTACCTGCTCCTTCTTTTGAAATGAATATGGGCATTGATTCGGGTTTCCTTCCAGGATGCTGAAACATTTGAGCTAGCCAAAGTTTCATATAATGAAATATATTATCATCATGGCCGCATAAGGTCTTAACATGATTCATAAAGCAATCAACAGCAGTTTGATCAAATTCAAATTCAGAAATCTTTTCAGCATCAAAAGGTACCCAAATATTATAATGATTACTAGGGCAGATTAACCCCCCAGGTGGATAGGCTTGAACGTCGTCATACATACGAAGGCTAGGTGTTCTCATCCATTTATTAATAAAACATTTATCAGTGATATCACCTTTTTTTGATGTTTCATGATATATTTCATGCTCATGAGATTCAATCATTTGTCCTTTAGTTTTGATAAATAATTCTCCATCGATGTGAGTTCCATAAGTTCCAGATTTCTTGATCTTAAAATTATTTAATTCAAATTCTTTCTTAAACGTGTGAAAGTCGATGTAGTCACTTGATTCTTCAAATTCATCTGGGGGGAATTCAGACAAATTGATGTTGGATTCGATAGGCTTGACTTCAAATTTCATACCATCCAATTTATACTCGACCAAATACTCATTAAGTAATTCAATTACTTTATCACAGCCCCCAAATCTATCAACATTTTCTTTAAGTAGTTTAATTCCATCCCATTCATAACTAACAACATTATCATATCCTTTTGATTCACAAAGAGTAGTATCACCCATTAATTTTTTGATTACAAAATTAACTACTCGAAGTTCTTGTTCTTGAATGAATAGAGCAAACATTGAGCCAATTCCATTTTCTTTGTTTTGATCATATGCCGTCTTGTAAAGTTTGGGGTTATGAGTTTTAATTACTTTAGCAATGCCTTTTAACTCTTCAGTAAAATCATTAATAAAATCGGTTGGCTCAAGATTATAGTCGAGTTTATTATCAAGCAACCATCCTTTAAAAGTTCCAAAGAAGCATAATCTCAGGAATAGCTTTTTGATTTTAGATTTTTTAATATTGTACTGCAACGAGATCTCTTCAAAAATTTCATCACGACATTCACAATAATTACTAATAGTAGTATTTTCAAGACCATGTTGTATAGCAAAGTTTCTAATTAATTCTGGCTGGCAATTGCTAAGATCAAAATCATAATATTTATTTTTAATCAATGCATTTCGAAGCTGCTTGCTGAATGACACAACACCTAATGCCTTTTTGGGGAAAACACGACCAATGCCATGCTTAGGTTTAATGTATTGCACAGGAACAACACCTTTGGTTTCTTTCTTAGAATAAGCAGTCATTTGATCGGCAACAGTATCATAATAACGTTTAGCATTCATTTCAGCATAATTGTAGCTATCAAGCTCATCATTGATATATGCATCGATATATGCTCTGATAGACTTGATATCATTGTTGTCGATAAATTCGACGAAATTAAATTCTTTAACAGGTGATTTTCCGAGTTCGAGATCCATGATCTTTTTTTGTCGTGCAAAATTTTGTAGTTATACTAATAACAATTTTGATATCTAATATATAGTACGATGAAAATAAATTCAAAAAAATAATTAATTAATTCGAACGAAAAAAAAATAATTAATTGTTTATAATAAAATTAATCTGATTCTTCGCTATCATCATTTGAGTCAGCGCCATGCTTAGTATAATGTTTTAACATAGTATCCAAACTATGCATTTGATATTTTTGTAAAGCATCAATAGCTTTGATATTTCCCTTGTATAAAACAAGACTTGTCTTTGCATCACGAATTTTGTGATTTAAATATCCTGTGTGCTTAAAAAGCATTCTGCTTATACCTTCAGGTGTTGAATATTCCGCAGATAGGTTTGGTGATTTAATTAGTTTATTAAACATCGGCCAGAATTTTACACCATTTTTTAAATAATTTAAAATAGGTTTTACAAGATTGATGAATTTATCATCAAGGTCAGTTATAATGGTCCCATATGCTCTTTTATTTTTATGAATCGAAACAACTAATATTTTATTTTTGATGTCAATATAATTTATTTGTCTTTTGGTTGCATCAGGGTCCCATTCATCAGTTATAAAAATATGTGCCAATTCATTTACTCTTAACACTCCATAATTTAAAATTAAATGGTAATATGCAGCCATCATATTATGAAAGGTATAATCTTTATCGCTTTTAACCTTTAGGTGATATTTATACTTTTCTCCAATATGCCCAAGCATTTCCTTAGCATCTTGAAGACTGTATTCTGGCGATTGTAATTTTTTATTAACAATAATGTCAGTTTGTTTCATTTCGTCTTTAACAAGCTTAGTGAGATGCTTTCGTAATTTTGGCTCAAAATTAAAAGCATCAAGAACAGCTTTCCATGCACTCAGGTAAGTTCTTCTGGTTGAAGGTGAATTAGATTTTTTATAAATCTCACCAACAATATGATCAACATCAGCAAATCCTTTACGCAACGGCATATCACTAGGGAAAGTCGATGTAATAAAGAATATTTTTTGCATGTAAGATTTAAACGTACTTTGAGATTTCATTTCAGAAAGTTTTTTACTTATGTCCTTAAGTTCAAAATCATAATTTTCATCTGCCATCTTTTTACTACGAAGAATAATTTTTTGTATATATAGTGAAAACAATTTTTCTAATATAAAAAATAATTAATTATTTGGTGTTAAAAAATATATAAATATATATATAAACATTATGGCAACAGCAGAAGATGAAAAGCTATTAAAAAAGATCTATTATAAAGATGGCATTGTCGTGGGGCGGGATAAGCTTTATAGGTATGTCAAGGATAATTATCCTGATTATAAAATAACAAAGCGCGTAATAGCTGAATGGATTGCTAAACAAGAAATTACTCAACTACATAAGAAACATCAAAAACCAAAAGAAATAAAATCAACAGTACTTAAACAACCACATGCTCAGCTTGGTATTGACTTAGTTGATATGCAAGTGTTCGAAGGTAAAGGGGGGTATAAATATCTACTCAATGGAGTTGACTTGTTCAGTAGAAAAATGTATTCTATTCCTATAAAGAATAAAGAAGATTCAACAGTACTAGAAGCATTGGATAAAATCATAGATAAAGTTCCTGATGTCAAAAGTATAAGATCAGACAGAGGAAGTGAATTCATAGCTAATATATTTAAGGATCACCTTGCTGAGAAAAATATAAAACAAGTATTATCATCAGCTAACGCACCTCAATCCAATGGGGCTATAGAGAGAGCAAATCAAACATTAAAAAGATTAATACATAAGAATATTGAAATTAATGATAAATTCGATTGGGTTAAGTCTATTGATAAATTGACAAAAATTATGAACTCAACGGTTATAGATGGATTTGGAAAAACACCCAATCAAATCGAAAATGGAAATGATGAATTACATAAAGATATAGTTAGCAAAGATAAAGATAAAAAAGAATCTACATTAGTTAAAGATCCTTATCATGTCGGTCTGGCTGTACGTAAGTATGATCCTACTCATAAAATGAAATCTCGTGTGTGGTCGAAGGAGATATATAAAATTGAGAAAGTTTTCAAACCAAAGACTAGTTTCGGAATATATGAATATAAATTAGAGGGTGATTCAAAAAGATACATGCACGAAGACTTACAGTTTATTCCTGGCCTTGAAAATGTTCTAGATGAGGAGGAAAAATTCGAAGTATCAAAAATCCTTGATCACAAAAAAATTGATGGTGAGATGTATTATAAAATATTTTGGAAAGGTTATAAGCTTAAAGACGCTACGCTCGAACCTCGAGAATCACTATTAGAAGACATACCTAAAATGCTGAGGACATATGAGCGCGAAAATAATATTAAAATCAAATAATTGATATTGATGTTTCAAAACATGCTTGCCATTTTTTTTTGTCCATTTTCCTGCCGATTTTGGCGAGATTTAGCCGGCTGAATCGGTACAGGGATCAAAACTCTGTAAATAAACATTTGACCGTTTGCAGGGATAGTCTGTAATTAACGAAAATCGCTGAATGAATTTTAAATTTTAAAAAAGTGCGCGAAGGACAAAAACAGAAAAAAGAACATAAGAAACAGAACAAAGCAAACAACATACGTAACATTATTTATATCTACATATTATTTATATTTTTAACGTTCATGTGTTATTATAGGATGGCTTTTAAAAATTTTTTTGCTGAATATGGTTTATCCAAACATCTTGATGCACCAAAGACGCAAAAACCAGACATCTTATCTGCTACTCAATTCTGTGAGCTTCGAAAAATTGTAGCAGACAAATATGGAGTTGAAGAAGATAAGCTTTCACCACATGCGCGAAATCAAGCTACTGCTCAAATGGCAAAATATCAATCTCTACTTGATGGGTTAGAGGGCCAAAAAAAAGCTTACGAAAAGCAGATTAAAATTTTGAATCATATCAAACCTGCTCATGATATCATGAAAGCTGCTGAACTGGAATTAGACATCGGCTATAAAAATTCCATTAATGGTGCAGGTAAAGATGATGAAAATAATCCTCTGATTAAAAAAAAGATGGACTTGAAGCGTGATCGTGCAAAGGATAAAGCTGAAGATAATGATGCTGTTGAATTTTATTCCGAACCCGATCCTGATCCCGATTCTGATTCTGATTATGAACAGCCACGTCGTCAACGATTACGCATTAAAGCACCACGTGCGAATACCACGAATCCTCCTGATGCACCTCGTAAGAAAAATCCAAGTCGTCTTGATGATGATGTTTTCCTCGACATGAAGGAGCTTCAAATTGATGAAGTGGAATAAAAATGTGTGAGGTGACTTTTTGAAAAACTCCTTTGTGTAAAAAAAAAATATCTCACTCCTCATTTTTCAAAAGTGAGGAGGAGATGAAAAATTTTTTTGTTAATTAATTATGTCACCTTTTCACCTTTTCACCTTCATATAAAAAAAACATAGCTCGCACGGGAATCATCATCATCATGTATTCCCAAAATGAACGAAGAATTTAAATCTTCATTGGGGGGGTTGTGTACCGAATATTTTGATTTGCGGCCGAAACGGAAAACATCATTTTGAATGGATTCAACACATGTAGTTCAACTTGCCGGCAACTACGGGAATTGTTGTTTTTGTTGTTGTTGTGTTCTGTATTTGTGCTAGACATTAGTTATTTTTTAAACATCAATGAGGCGGCTGTCACAGTCCAATTTTGATGTGAACACATATATGGACGTATGAGAACTATAGTTCTCATACGTCCATATAT
>Ga0208645_1001828_pt1 | contig 17852 bp, 31 predicted proteins | sample VirMetDEL_Sep_01_FD_184519 | JGI IMG/M metagenome (GOLD analysis project Ga0208645, IMG submission 184519) | Aqueous microbial communities from the Delaware River and Bay under freshwater to marine salinity gradient to study organic matter... | ecosystem: Environmental > Aquatic > Marine >... | reverse complement strand
GGGAATTGGTGTTTTATTTGCAGTCACGGAAAGGATGAAAAGCATTTGAAGTACGGATTTAATACAAAGCCAGACGACAAAGCCAAAACACACATAAATCGGTATATTGACAAGCACAATTTACATAAGTATAGTATAGTGTGTGAATTTGGCGATAAACACCAGTTAATTCGTGATACCAGTCACGCTAAATTCGAATACAATGTTTACTGGGCGTTGAGTCCAGCGAGTGACTGGGTGCAGACGAACTTTGCAGATGGGCGCAGAGGTTTCTGCATTGAGGAAATTGCCGATAATTTCAAGACATTTACAAGCATACAACTATGAATTATAACAATGACTTTAAATATGATTTACAATTAGGGCAAGTAAAAGAAAAAGAATTGGGTGCTATTTTTCAAGACGCTAAAATTGAGGTAAAATATGATTTACAAGCACTTACTACTGGCAATGTATTTGTTGAATATGAAAGCAGAAATAAACCAAGTGGAATAAGCACAACTCAAGCAGATTATTATTGCTTTGTTTTTGGAGATACTTGGCATTTAATAAAAACAACTTTGCTAAAAGAAAGATGCAGAGAATATCTAAATACCAATAGAGATAAAAAAGGGGGAGATATGAACACAAGCAAAGGAATACTTTTACCCATAAATAAACTATTCTAATTATGAAAAAAGCAATATTAATCATCCTTTTATTTAGCGTGAGCCAAGCGCAGGTCAACAAGAAGAAACTGCGAAGCAATATAAAAGACTGCGAGAGCGCATTATCTGCTTGTTTAAGCGCAAAAGATACAATAAGTGATACTATCTATATCTATAGTTCAAAAGAAGCCGTAAAAGTCGCAAAACAAGTCGAAAAGACGAAGCGTAAAGTAAAGGTGCAAGAAACAAAGCAGAATAAGAGCAACAACAAAACCGATGTGAAAACCGATTGGTTTTTAAACTTGATGCAAGGAATGACACGAATGACTGCTATACTAACTGCTGGAGGTTGTGTGGGCGGTGGCGTAGTGATTACAAAGTTATTACAAGCAGCAAAATCTAAAATAAGTTGGCTGAATTGGCTGCCTATTTAATGTGCATAAAAAAATAAAAAACAAAAGTATAAACGACTTATCTTTACGACTCTATGACGCCCTAATCTGGGTAGTTTCATTGTTTTTGTTTTGGTGCGCATCGTAACTGGTGCGCACTTTTTTTTTAATTATTTTTATTTTTTTTCTTAAAAAGTTTTTGTTTTTAAAAAATGTTTGTATATTTGTGTTGTCAATATGACAAAACATAAACAAAACACAATGAAAAATCAAAACAGATTACAAAAGATTCAAACAAATGAACTTCTTCAAATGTATGCAAACGCCGACGTTACTTGTGGGTGTATTGGACATTGGAAAGGTAGCCAAAACGAAATACTTAGAGAAGAGTATGCAACCGAATTAGATAGAAGAGGGATTAAAGTGCCTAAAACACTTGCAGAAAAGCTTGATAAATCTTTTGTTGCAAACGTGGAAATACCAAAAGGGGAGTTCAACGGGAATGGTTCTTACTAATTGGGCAAAACGGAGGATGCCGAAAATCCGAAACAGAGTAGGCTAATTTTAAAACAAAATACAATGGAATCACTAAACAATTTTTTTAATCAACTAAATGCAATCAACGAGCATTTTGAAAACAATTTTTTCACACCAAAAGAAAATACAATGATAGAACAATTAAAAGCAGAACGCAAAAGACAAAAGATTAGCAGAGCCACAATAGCACCAAAACTCGGTGTTACTGAGGCTACATTATTCAACTGGGAAAGTGGCAAGAACGACATTACATTTAACAAGTTTTTAGATTACGCCAAGCTACTTGGAATAGAAGTAAGCATCGAGTTTGAAAACAAGCAAAATAACAAAGTTAACCAATCGTTAGAAATAGTAGAGCGACTAACCGAGTTAAAGCTACCTAAAAGCCTTAACGACAGAAACGAGTTAGATGGCATCTACACTAATACTTATTTCGAGTGCGAAAGTTTAACGGATGAGGAGATAGAGATTTCATTATGCTTTAATGATTTAGATGTTTGGTTTGATTACGTTATTGAACGTGATGCAGTTATTGAACATTTTTACACCACTAACAGTCAATATGAGGCGTTAGTTGATATGGACTATTTAGCAGAGAAACAAGCGTGGGTAAGCTACGAAGAGATTGAGTTGGATTACGAGCAAATATTCGATTATTTAGTACGGACTGGCGAGATTGCCAATTACTTACAATATCAATTAGAGGAATGAGAATAAGAAGCACAGTAAAACCCGATATTCAGTTAAGCTTTAACGACTGGATAAAATACATTAAAGAACAAGTAAACAAAACTAAAAAATAAAGCAATGGAAAATTTAGCACTAATAACAGAAAAAGATTTGAGTTTGGTAGAGGAAAACTCGCTGAACGCACAACAACTTAAACAACTACTTAAAAAGACTCCCGATAGATACGTTCACAAGCGACCAGCTAAAGGTGGTGGAAGTTGGGACTATGTTACTGGCGGATATGTTAAAAAGGTCTTAAACTTGATGTTCGGATGGGATTGGGATTTTGAAATAATGGATGAAAAAATCATTCACGGAGAAGCAGTAGTTAAAGGTAAATTAACTTGCCGTACAAATGGGCGCACCATTGTAAAGATGCAATATGGGAATAAAGACATAATGACTAAACGAGGAAGCAATGAGCCATTGAGCATAGGTAACGACTTAAAGGCTGCCGCTACTGATGCACTTAAGAAGTGCGCTGCTGAAATTGGTATCGCTGCTGACATTTATAATAAGATGGATTTCAACGAGGTTAATGTTCACGTTCCGCAATCAAGAGATTGGAAAGCAGAATTAGAAGCGGAGAACTCAATTACTGGACTTAACGAAATATGGCGTCAAATGTCCGAGAATGAGCAGGTAAGGTATAAGCTATTGTATACTGAAAAATTAAATGAGTGCGGATTGTCTTAAATTTAAAAAATATTATTAACTTAGCGTAAACAAAAACAAACACAATGAAAAAAGCAGAAATTTACACAATCGTAAGAAAAGGTCAACACTACGACACCAACGACCAAAGGTTTTATGAGTATAGCTGGGAATGCACCAAAGATTCAAAGCAGTATCTTGAGATGCTTATCAAGAACGACCCAAGAAAATTTCAAGACTGCTCAATAATTGCTAACGCTTAAAACAAAAAACAATGAATTTCGATAACTACATTTTTCGCAGTCATATGGTAGGTAACATTATATCTGTTCCGAAGCCATTAACACCTAACCAGTTTGAAACATTAGCAGACTACCGCAAACGTCAAGCTGGAGAAGGCAGACCATTAACCGACAATCAACTTAAAACTTGGCACTCATTAGAGCATAAGCACAACGAAAGCCAAACGTATAAGCTAACCGACACCGCTAAACGCATCTGCACCGATTTAGTCTTTGAAGCTCGTACTGGGCGCAAATCAAAACTTGAAACCAAGTACTTTGACAAGGGCATCGAAAAGGAAAAAGATGCTCGAGATTTAGTAAGCGAGGTTTTAGGTAGACCATTCACTAAAGACGATGAGCGCAGAGCCAATAGTTGGGTAACTGGTAAGCGTGACATCCAAGACGATAACTTGATAATAGACATTAAGACATCGTGGTCGTTTGAATCGTTCAACAAGCACTTACTTGACAATCCTAACGAGGTTTATTTACGCCAGTTAGATAGTTATATGGACTTATGGAACATTAACGATAGTTTACTTTGCCACGTTTTAGTCGATACACCTGCAAAGCTAATAGATGACGAGATACGCAGACTTGATTGGAAGTATAATATAACAGATATGAACGGAGATGTTAGAGATGAGTTTGTAGCTGATGTCGTGGAATTGGTGCAGAATCACATCTTTACTCGCAAAGGACTTGAGGACTATTGTTTACAGTCAAGCAACGTACATTTAGAGTGGTTTGCAGACTTTAACGAGATATTAGTTGCCGAGAGGCTGCATATGATACCTCATTCATTTGATAAGCTACGCATCCAGCAAAGAAACGAGTGCATCACATTGGCTCGTGAGTATATGAACACAGTAAAACCAATAAATAATATTATTAAACTTTAAAAAACAAAAACAATGACAAGAGCAAAAACCGAAGCCTTTATTCAAGGCATCACAGATGGCACATTTCAAGGAGATGCAGCCACGATTTATAACCTTATCAAAGATAAGCACGTAATGACTTTACCCGAAATATCAGTAATTTTGGACAAATCTTTAAACCAGTTCAGCGGTCGAATTTCCGAGTTGCTTGACGCTGGTTTAATCAAAGAAATGAAAGGCGAAAAGTATAGTCTATTTCGAATAACACAAAGTGACCAAGAACGCTATGAATGCGCCAAGATGCGACACGATGAAAAGATTGAAAAGCTACGCAAGAAAGCGGATGAGTTAGGTTATTTTTTAGTCAAAAAAATGTGGTAAGATGGAAGCTGAAATAAAAAATAGGAGTAACATAAAACTATACAATATTGACTGTATGGAATATATGAAAAATTGCAAGGATAAACAGTTTGACCTTGCAATAGTTGACCCTCCTTATGGAATAAACTTTGGCGAATTTAATAGAACGAACAAAGCAAGCAACGGTGAAAGATATAAAGCTAACAAGTATAAAAACAGCGATTGGGATGATGCAATACCCACGGATGAATACTTTATTGAGTTGATGCGTATAAGTAAAAACCAAATTGTTTGGGGTGGCAATTATTTTCCTTTTCTTTGGAAGAACGGATGTAAGGGTTTTGTGTTTTGGTATAAAGGAAACCCCGTGCCTAATTTTAGCGATGGCGAGCTTGCTTGGACAAGTTTTAACAAAGTAGCTAAACAATTAGATTATAGGTATTACGGAAATTTAGAAGGGAAAAGTAGTGCAAGCGAAAAAGTACACCCTACACAAAAACCAGTTTCCTTATACAAATGGTTGTTAGAAAACTACGCTAATAAAGGTGATAAAATACTTGACACTCATTTAGGAAGTGGAAGCATTGCAATAGCTTGTGATGATTTAGGATTTGATTTAGTCGGTTGCGAGTTAGATAAAGAATATTACGATAACGCGGTAAAGCGTTTAGAAACACATAGAAGTCAATTAAAAATGTTTTGAGATGGAAGCAGGAAGTAAAGTAAAAGTATATCTTGGCAATGTGGCGTGTTGTTATGGCATAACTACTGGCAAAGCAAAGAAAATGAACGGAGTTACGATTTATGAATTGCAAGAATGTAATCCGTTTGACACTTGGGATGCTGACTATTTTCGAGATGCTAACGAGGTGTCGTTTGACATCAAATTTGCAAAGGAAATTAAGACCTATAACAACGGAAAAAGGGTATATTTGAATACTGGAACATTCAACTATTACAAGATGAAAAAAGAATGTTTCAAGTACGAACAACAAACACTATTTTAAGAGATATGAGTAACGAAAGACAATTTAGTAAAACAATAGTGCTATGCTCACTATTAGATTTGGCGATGGAAGAACTGGCGATGAGCAAAGAATTTAAGCGCAGAACAAAGCTTTATAAAGGAGTTTTAGAACGTGAACTTAAACGCCAACAATTAGCCGTTGAAATCGAATGCGGAAAGCAAGTAGCTGATGATGGTTTAGCTGCTCAAAATCAGTTAACCCTCCAAGTAGATTACATTTTAGATGTTATCTTCGGAATCACAGAAAATAAAGAACTGGTTAAAAGCATTGAGGAACACTTGATGGGTGATTAATTACAAATTTTGTAATTATATCGCTTTATCTTAGACAAACATTAAAACACTACGTTATGTTTAAACAATTTATTAAGTGCGTATGGCTAACAATGGTTTCACCGTTGGGGTTAGTAGTGTTTCCTGCTATACGCACTCCTTATATTAAAACACTACAATATGGCAACAGATAAAAAATCATTTATTCTTTATTGCGACACTCAAGATTTAATTAATCAGCTTCCAGACGAAGTAGCGGGTAAGTTGTTAAAGCATATTTTTGCATACGTTAACGACGAAAATCCTCAAAGCGATGATATACTGCTTAATGTAGCATTTGCACCTATAAAGGCTCAATTAAAACGTGACTTAAAAGCTTATGAGGGTAAGCGAAAAGAAAGAAGTAGGAGTGGAATACTTGGCAATCTTAAAAAGTATCACGAAGACTTATACGATAGAGTGGTTAGCGATGATTTGACGATAGATGAAGCGCAAAATATCGCAAAATCTCGCATAGCGATACAAAGCGACGCAAAACTCGCTGATAATGTTAATGATAATGGTAATGTTAATGATAGTGATAATGATATTCTTTTAGAAAAAGAAACAAAAAGTAAGCGATTTAATTTTAAAAATGAATTAATTGCTTTAGGAGTTAATGAAAGCATTGCATCCGATTGGTTAAAAGTTAGAAAGAATAAAAAAGCAACTAACAGTAAAACTGCTTTTGAGGGATTGGTTACTCAATTTGAAAAGTCTGGCTTAAGTGCAAATGAATGTATTAGGATTGCTACACAACGTTCTTGGGCGGGATTTAATGCTGACTGGGTTAAGCAAAAGAATACAGAAGTTAAAGACAATTTCTCAATATCTAAAATAGAAGTATGAAAATAGATTTTATAGCAAACGACAATTTTGGCAAGTACCAGCCGAAGCAAGTAAAAATATCTTCGGACATTGGAGATGTGATTAATGCGATTGGCAAAAAGTATGAGCCAAGTTTTGAGATAAAGACAGATTTTGATAAGTGGCTTTACAACAATATGATTTACTATTTCACGGATAGTCCAAAATGCGAATGGAACTTAAGCAAGGGTTTACTATTTCACGGAAGAAAGGGATTAGGAAAGTCTTTAAGTTTTAAGATTTTTAAAAAATTGTATTACTACAAGGTTCATTTTAACTTTGAATTGGCTAACAAGAAATTTGACATTCAAGAAATGGACAATCTCAAAGGCAATGTGCAGACATTCTACGAGAAGTGCAAAACATCATTATTCTGCGATGAGATAATGCGAGAAACGAAAGATGATAGCAAGATAATCAACGACTATGGCACAAAAGAGCAGCCGTTTAGTACTGGAGTGCATCAAATGTATCGGAGTTTTTGCGACAAAGGTCAGTTGTATCATTTCACTACGAACTATTGGAATGTCAACGGCTACGAAAATGGAAAGCTAATTAGCGATACATACGGAAGTGAGATACACGATAGGCTGATTGAGATGTGTAACATTATTGAGTTTAAAGGAGAAAGTAAAAGGATATGAAAATGGAAGTTAAGGTATTAGATTTATTTAGTGGTGCTGGTGGATTTTCAAAAGGAATAGAGATGGCTGGTTACACAATTACTAAACACTATTTTTCGGAAATAGATAAACACGCAATAGCAAACTATTTGTACAATTTTAAAAACGCAGAATATTATGGAACAGTTACAGATGTTCAAGGAAGAAGAAATGAAGTTGACATTATCACCTTTGGGTCACCTTGCCAAGATTTTAGCTTGGCTGGAAAACGAAAAGGGATGGAAGGAGAAAGAAGTAGTCTTATTAGGGAAGCAATTAGGCTCATTGATGAAATCCGACCAAGTATTTTTGTGTGGGAAAATGTTAAAGGAACATTCAGCAGCAACAATGGCGCAGACTTTTGGGGAATTATCTCTGCCTTTGCCAACATTGGGGGTTATAGACTTGAGTGGCAACTGCTTAATACAAGCTGGTTTTTACCCCAAAATAGAGAGCGAATATACCTTATCGGACATCTTGCAGAAAGAAGTGAGCGAGGAGTATTTCCTATCGGAGAAGAAGATGAAATTAATTACGAAAGAAAAGGATACGAAGAAGCAAATCAAGGAGTAATAGGTTATTCAAGAGATTCTAAAGGTAAAATTTTAAATTATCACAAAAAAAATATTGCAAATACATTGCATTCAAGTAGTGGTAGTGGCGGTAATACTGACCAATATGTTTATAATAACAAAGCTTTGAATAAAACGATAAAAGAAAATAATCTAAAGCAAGGAGAAGTAAAAGCACTTGATTTATATAATCATAAAGCAAGGGATATTTCGCCAACATTGAAAGAGCCACATCATAATGATTTAAGGCTATATGATGGTTTACACATTCGCAGACTTACTGAAATAGAATGTGAAAGATTACAAGGCTTTCCAGACGATTGGACAAAATATGGAATCTACGATGGCAAAGTAAAGGAAATACCAAGAACGCAAAGGTATAAATTAATGGGTAACGCAGTCACTACTGAAGTAGTCGCTGAAATATTTAGAAGAATCAATTTGAAGTAATGGCAACAATAAAACAAATATCACTAATTGAGGCGCAAATGGCTATATTTGTAATCAAGAAGCTACTGCAAAAAGTAGATGATGAAGCCATAAGCCAAGCAATCAGTAAGCTAAAGGATGAAGATTTTGAAGAACTGGTAAATATCTTGATTTGGCTGGGTTATGAAGAAAAAACAATTAATCAAATACTAAAATAAAAACAATGAAAAAAATGAAACCAACAGAATTAACAATTCAAGTCTACATAATGATATGTATACAATTCGGATATACCTATGATTACTTATTAGATTATGGAGTAGATATGTTTAAGAATTCATTTAAAACAGAAAGAAGTAGACAACGGAAAAGAATAAAAGAAATACTTGAAAGTATTAAAAATGAATACGCTTATGGAACTACACCAAATGGAAATAGAGTATTTGGTAAATTTGATTTTGGTGATGAAGCAATTTGTTATTTATGGGAAGAAAAACAAGTAGACCCTAATGACGAAACAAACACAATAAATGTATTACACGAAGTATTGGCAGATTCTATACAATTTAAAAAACTACTTTAACAATGAAACAAATAAATCACGCTTTAATTAGCAACTACCACGAGGGAATGAAAAGAAAGCAATTAACTCCCGAAGATTTCCGTAAATTATACAATAGAATAATTGCAGACTATCAGCTGGAAGAATACGCAAATAGCAGAAACGCAGATGTGGTATGCATAAGACAAGCTATAATGAAAATAGCACGAGCGAGAACAACTTTAAGCCTTAAACAAATTGGCTCTATTTGGGGAAAAGACCATTCTACTGTTATTCACGGACTCCGCAGGGTGGAAAACGCATACGATACTAATGACGATATTTATTTAGACTGGGAGTCGGAGGTGTACAGATATTTTTAAAAACAAAGAAATGGACATAAAAAAACTAACAGACAACGAGTTAAGCACTTTAATCAAGGAGTGCAGAAAGGAACTTGAACAGAGAAAGCAGAGCCTTGAGGATGTACTACTAGAAGACGATTTTCAAAAATACAAGAGCAAGTATGCACGACTAACTTTATTCTACGATTTTTGCAGAGGTGTATACTCGGTTACCGAAGGTCAACTAAAAGAAAAGAATCAAAGCAAAAAAAAGCGCAATATTAGAAACGCAGTTATTAACTACTTGCTTTCGGAGGGTTTTAGCCATCAAGATATTGTAGATGAGTTTGATTTAGCAAGGACAAGTTTAAGCAGTCCGATTAGCTATCACGAAAAGTACTACAAGCTTGATAAGAATTACACCGATATTTATGAGGATGTAAAACAATTTTTTGAGGATTAATAGTACAAATATATTGTGTTACCAATGGCAAAAATAAACTTGGATAAATACTACACACCTGCCGATTTAGCAGAATATTGTGTAAATAAAACAAAAAAGATAATTGGAGTTGAGAATATAACTGAATGGCTTGAACCAAGTGCAGGAGCAGGAGTATTTTTACCTTACTTGGATAATAACTACCTTGCTTTTGATATTGAACCCGAAGCAGAAAACATTGAGAAAAAGAACTACCTTGAATTAGACTTAACGTACCTTAAAGGCAGATGCGTAATTGGAAACCCACCATTTGGAACACGCAACACTTTGAGCGTTAAGTTTTATAAGAACAGTTTAAAATATGGTGATTACATTGCTTTTATACTACCCGCAAGCCAGTACAACAATAACCAACAAATGTATGAGTTTGATATGGTTTATAGTGAACTTTTGCCTATTGTTGAGTACTGTGGTGTAAAATTGCAATGTGTGTTTAACATCTACAAAAGACCATTAAATGGTCTTAACACAAAACCCGTTGATTATAAACTTACGGATGTAACAGTGATGGAATACCGAAGGAACGGAACATACCCTAAACCTATTGATTACGACTTTGGAATGTGTGCTTGGGGGAATGTTGGCAAACAAGTTGAGTATGTGGGGCAATTTGCACAAGAAAATTATATAAAAGTAAATAATTATAAATATAAAGAGCAAGTTATGGAATTGATGAAAAATACTGATTGGAAAAATTTATACCCTTACATAAGCACACCAAAAATTCAGACTTGGAAGATTTATAAATACTTAAAAGAACAGATACCTAAATTAAATTAAAAAGTGATGTCTAAAATTATGTACAACAAACGAAAATGTAAAGAGTGCAAAAAGGTGTTTGAAAAGAAGCAACCATTACAATATGTTTGCAGTCCTATTTGCGCTATAAACTATGCAAAGAAAAAGGAGAAGTCTAAATGGCAGAAAGAGAAAAAACAGCGATTGATTGACCTTGAAAGCATAAGAGGTATTCAGTCCAAGTACATCCAACCAAAAGTTAACGAGTTAGTGCGAATAATTGACAACAGTCAGCCTTGTATTGCTTCGGGTACGTTTGGCAAACAAAATGCGGGACACTACTATCACGCTGGAGGCAACCCGCAAATTAGATTTAACCTACATAACATCCACATTCAGTCTTTTCACTCGAATAGTGCTTTAGCTGGAGATGTTTTAAGGTATCGTGAGGGAATTAAGCGAGTTTACGGATTAGATTACTTGGAGTTTATGGATTCATTAACTCAAACGCCCACAATTAAGCGTACAAAGACTTTCTACCTTGAGTTGAACAATAAGCTTATCGAAGTGAAAAAGTGGCTTAAAACGCAAACAAAGGGGCAAATACAAGATTCTGCGAGTAGAATACGACTGCGAAACGAGGTAAACTTGCTTTTAGGAATTTATAACAAAGAATATTGCATTTTTAAATAAAAAGTGTTATCTTTGACAAGTCGTAGCGATGTCTAATTAACATCTGCAAAAGGTTAGCTGAATTACCTGCTACGATTCTTTTTTCAATTCAGCACAAAAAATTCAGTTATGGAAGAAATTTGGAAAGACATTAAGGGTTATGAGGGGCTTTATCAAGCAAGTAATTTAGGTAGGATTAAAAGTTTGTCCAGATGGATAAGGAACTCGCCAAACGGTGGAATGATGCTAACCAAAGACAGAATTATTAAACAAATTATAGACACCAGAGGCTATTTTTGCGTAAACATATATAAAGAAACCAAAAGAAAGAAAATGTCAGTTCATCAGTTAATAGCAATGGCATTTCTTGACCACGTTCCAAACGGCTACAAAGTTGTAGTTGACCACGTAGACAACGACAAGTTAAATAACAAATTAGAAAACCTACAATTAACCACAAATAGACACAATTCATCTAAAGATAAAACTGGCGGAAGCAGTAAGTATGTGGGTGTTTCTTGGAGTAAAGCGAACAGAAAATGGCATACGAGGATAAGGGTAAATGGTAAAAAAGAGCATTTAGGGTATTTTCAAAATGAAATAGATGCGCACAATGCATATCAAAATAAATTAAAAGAAATAATTAATTAAACAATTTAAACTAAAAAAATTATGAGCAAACTATTAACTGGGTCTATTGACCTTTCAAAAATCGACAAGACAAAAATCGTATCTGTAGACAAGGAAGGTAATTCGTTTAAGAATAACGCGAAGTACCTCAACATAGTAGTTTGGGTGAATGACGAACCAGACCAATACGGGAATACGGCTTCAATCCAAATAGGTCAATCTAAAGAGGAACGGGAAGCAGGAGTGAAAGCCACCTACATAGGCAACCTAAAGGAGCCACAGGCCAGAACTAATGAGCAGACAAGTGCAAGAACTGCATCAGTTGAGGACACACTACCATTTTAAAGATATGAAACAGATAGACAGATGGCTGATAGCCTTATACATCATTATGCTCTATATGACGTATGAAGTAAACCGATTAATAGAGGGAAACTTTTTTAACTGATGTGCATAACTTGAAAAAATAAAGAAGCGAATATTTGTTATATTTAAGCCGATTTGATTTGGTTAAATGAGTAGGTGTTTGAGGTAAGACTTTGCACCTACTCTTTTTAAGTTTAAGGAATGGCAAATGTTTACTTTAGATGATTTTGAGGAGTGTGCTGAATTTATATTAGAATATGGTGTTTATATCGCATTGTTGGTTATGGATTGGCTCGAAAAAGAGGAGAGATACGAGGAGTGCGAAATAATTTACCTAACAATACTAATAATGAACTTATCAAACGACTGGGATTTGCCGAGTAAACTAACCGAAACAACATTTGAGGAGTTATGCGCTATGACTAATCAAGATAGAGATGAAGAAGATTATAGAATGGTAGCGTACGAGATAATAAAAAGCATTGAATGAATTGGTATTTAGAAAAAATCACAAAGGTTAAGTCAAACCCAAACAATCCAAGATTAATAAAAGACGACAAATTTCACAAGCTAGTTAACTCCATTAAAGAGTTTCCAAAGATGCTGGAGATACGCCCTATTGTAGTTAATGACGATATGATAGTTTTAGGCGGAAATATGCGTTTAAAGGCTTGTAAGGAAGCAGGACTAAAAGAAGTGCCAGTAATTAAGGCAAGTGATTTAACAGAAGAAGAACAACGCCAGTTTATAATCAAAGATAATGTAAGCGGTGGCGAGTGGGATTGGGATATGTTAGCTAACGAGTGGGATATTGAGCAGTTAGACGAATGGGGCTTAGATGTTCCAGTATTCCCACAAGTAGAATTAGAGGCAGAAGAAGATGACTTTGACACTACACCACCAGAAGAACCAGTAACAGTATTGGGCGACCTTTACGAAATTGGAGAGCATCGTTTACTTTGTGGGGATAGCACAGATAGTGACCAAGTTGCAAATTTGATGAATGGGGAGAAAGCGGATATGGTTTTTACTGACCCACCTTATGGTATGTTTCTTGATACTAACTATTCAGTAATAAAGGGTTCTAAAAATGCTAAAATAAGTGGTGGGGGTAAAAACTATTCAAAAGTAATTGGCGACCATAACGATTTTACCCCAGAATTGATACATACAATCTTTACTTGTTTTAGCGATGTAAAAGATATTTTTATTTGGGGAGCTGATTATTTTGCAGAATTAATTCCTAATAAAAATGATGGTAGTTGGGTTGTTTGGGATAAACGTGGAAGCGAAGATGCCGATAAAATTGTAGGTTCATCATTTGAGCTATGTTGGTCAAAACAAAAGCATAAAAGATTGATTGCACGAATTAAATGGATGGGGGCATTTGGAAGTTCTGATGCAAGAAACAGAGTTCATCCAACTCAAAAACCAATAAAATTAGCTGAATGGTTTTTTAATCAATGGGGAAGTAGCAATGGCTTAGTTGCTGATTTATTTCTTGGTAGTGGAACAACAATGGTCGCATCACATCAACTCAATCGAAAGTGCTACGGAATGGAACTTGACCCAAAATACTGCGATGTAATAGTAAAGCGAATGAAAGCACTTGACCCAAGTTTAGTTATAAAACGAAACGGAGTAGAAACAAAAGAATTTGAATAATGGCATACGACAAAGACAAGATATACGAACAAGCAGAGGAAGCAATAAAAAAGAACAATTTATTCTTTGTTGAGGATATAGTGGCTTTTTTACCTTGTTGCAAAAAAACATTTTACGAGTTCTTTCCAGTAGGAAGTAACGAATTACACACCCTTAAAGATTTATTAGAAGATAACAAGATAAAGACAAAATCAAGCATTAGAGCAAAGCTATGGAAGTCAAATAGAGCGAGTGAGTTATTGGCTTTATACAGATTAATAGCAACACCAGAAGAACACCAAAAACTTAACCAGTCTTATGTGGAACAAACTACAAAAGTAGTTGAGCCAACTAAGTATATTATCGTTAATGATTCGGATACTACCACATCAAGCTAAATTCTTAAAGAGCAATGCAGTACATACTGGATTAGTTGCTGGCTTCGGTAGTGGTAAAAGTATCGCAGCTACGATTAAGACTATTGAAAAAAAGAAGCAGTACCCGAATATCTCAGTAGCTTATTATCTACCTACGTACTCCCTAATAAAAGACATCGCATTCCCTAACTTTGAGAAGTACCTGCAAATAATGGGCATCACTTACGACCTTAATAAGTCGGATAAGGAGTTTAATACCGAATATGGTAAGATAATAATGCGTTCTATTGATAGTCCAGAATACATAATTGGGTATGAGGTAGGGTATAGCTTAATAGATGAGGCAGACATACCGCCAAAGGACAAAATGCGCCAAGTATTAGTTAACGTAGTAGCAAGGAATAGGAAGAAACTACCTAATGGAGACCATAACTCGTTAGACTTTGTAAGCACTCCCGAGGGGTTTAGATTTATGTACGACTTTTTCGTTAAAAATAAGGATGAAAATAGAGTGCTGGTTAAAGCGAGAACAAAAGATAACCCATATCTGCCAAGTGCGTACATTGAAACCTTAAAAGGCATCTATTCAGCTACGGAATTAGAGGCTTATTTGAATGGCGAGTTTGTAAACATAACAAGCGGGAATGTTTACTATGCTTTTGACAGAGTAAATAACCATTCCGACCGAGAAGCACAAGAGGGCGAAATATTGCACGTTGGAATGGACTTTAACATTAATCAAATGTGCGCTATTGTAAACGTGATAGACAATGGAGTGGCAACTGCGGTAGCGGAATATATCAATTACTACAACACTGATGCAGTAGCGAGTAAGATAAAGCAAGACTTTCCGAATAACCGGGTAATAGTGTACCCGGATGCAAGTGGTAAGAATAGAAAAACAAGCGCAGCAGAAACAGACATCAATATACTTAAGAAGTACAACTTTGGAATTAAGGCACTAACAAGCAATCCATTTGTAAGAGATAGGATTAACACGATGAACAAGGTATTTGAAAATCAAACGGTTTTTATAAATACCTATAAATGCCCTATCTTTACAGAGCATTTAGAAACGATAGGATATAAGAACGACGAGCCAGACAAGAGCATCAACCACAGTACGGATGCGATGGGTTATTTCGTTTGGTATAATTACGGAAAGGCTAAACCAAAAGTGTACCTATGATTGAGTTAGAGGTGCAGATATTAGAACTAATTGAAAAGCTAAATAACTGCCCTAATTTAAGGGATGAAAATAAGTTGTATAAATTACTTGCAAAGATAGAAGATGAACGAATACAGAATAACGGCAAACGGCAAAGAGAAAAAAATAGTTAAGCTACCATCTGGCAGACACGAGGTTACTCTTGAGCAATGGAATAACGCTTACAAGTATGTAGAGTTAGCAGTAGAGGCTAATAGACTATTTGAGGAGGGTAAACTTGAAGAAAGCCAAGCAAAGGGCATAGAGTCTATGTGCGGAACTATCGCAGCGTTAGGTGTAGGAATTACCCTCGATGAGTTAATGAGTGTAGATTATAATAAAATCAACAACTTGTTTTTAATTCAGTTTGGCTGGTTAAGTGAAGAAAAGCCAAAGCGCAACTTTAATATAAAGGGCAAGAAGTTTAGTGTACCGAAATTTGAGCAAGGTACTTGTGGTGACTTTATGGATGTGATGAGTTTACTTGCTATGCACGAGGAATATAACGATGCAGAGAAAGGATTACTTATTGCTGCGGTTTATATGCGAAACGGAGAGTACTATCAAGACCTTGAAGAAATTAATCAGCGTATTGAGTTCTTAAAGAAGTACGGCAGAATGGATTTATTTTACTCGTGCGCTTTTTTTTTGTTGAGTTCGTTGAGGAGTTACAAAATAGACACCCAGCGACATTTGGCAGTAGTAGAGGAAATGGAAAGGCTAACAAGTACCTTAGTCAGCTGGGCTACTATCCTCTATTCGCAAGTGTCGCAGAAGCTGGAGTCTTTTCATACGATGTAGCGTGGTGGAAGTTTTGGCGAAAGGATTTAAACAGATTCGACCAAGTGCTGAACACAAGATTAGACGAGGTTATGGCTTTTATTGAATATAAGAGTGCATCGGCTCAATAATTAAAAAATTTGTAATTTAGAATAGTTAAATTTACCGAGATATGAACTTGCTTGAGTTAAGGAATAGAATACGAGATAAAGCCATAGATAATGGTCTTACTTATACAGAGATAGAAACACTTTTTGACGTCAACTTATTGTTAGAGCAAACTATGCCTTGCCTTATGTGGCGTTATAGTGGCGAAACCAATAACTTTGACGAAGTAGGCACAGAGATGAGCCTAAATGTTTACTTGATAACGACGTTTCCCGATAGCGTAAGAGTAGAAACAGATACATACCAACGTGATTACATAGTTACCCAACAAAATGCGCTTAGAACGTATTTTTACGACTGGTTACAAGCCATGCCGTTTGAGAGTGGGGACGATTATTTAGAGATAATAAGCACAGAGGAAATTCCAATAGCTGAAAGGTTAGGAATAAATGAGTTTTTAACTGTTGATTTCCGGGTTAATATTTCTATTAAGCGTGATTTCTGCGTAGACCCAGAGCAGATAGCACCTACACCAAGTCAAGTGCAAGTGTATTTTAACGATGTGTTGAGATACACCCAAGCATGTAACATGGATTTAGAACTTATCTTAAAGAATCAAGACGGCGATTTAATCAACGATGCTACTTTTACTGGATATGAAATAGTAGTAACGCAGGGCGGTGGAGATGCAAGAGTAAGCAATAGTGATGATTCATACGATGTTAACGTAGCAAGTGGTGGAGATTTAGAACTACCAGATGAAGATATTACTTTAAATGGTGGCGCATTTCTAACCAAGCCAAGCGTAAAAGACCAAGACATCGAACTTGTTGATACAAGCGATGCACCGATTACTCCAGATAGCGTAGTGGGAAATAAGATAGTAGTTGACACATCTGCTGGGTGTTCTGCAAAAGGATTAATGCCGTTAAAAACTGGACAAACTACAAGCTATGCTACTGGCGATGATGGCGATTTGCAGCGTGGTAGATTAGTGAATTATACTACATTGCCCTACAATAACGGATTCGGAAGTACTGATAGGTTTACTGATGTATTAGGTGGTCAAACATTTACCAGTAATATAGTAATAGACTGGTCTACTTGGGATGGTGGCACAGATGTTTTAGGCTTTATTTTAAGCAGTAAAAGCACTTTAAGTTTAGGCACTCAAGATTGGGCAACTTGGATGGCTGGGCAGCCTTACACAACTGATGGGTTTGGAGATTGGTATATTACAAATGCTCGTGAAATGTTAAGTATTTTTGATTATGGTGGGACACACGGATTAGGGGATTATCCATTTTATCAAGGGTTTAGTGGCGATGATAGTTTTCATACATCAACAACTTACCATATGAATACTAATCAAGCATTTTATAAAGATAGATATAGAACTAATTTAACAAATGGTACTAAAGGAACAACAAGAAGCACTATATTTATTCGCCAGTTTACTTGGAATGGCGCATCACTAACATAAAATAAAAATATGGCAACTTATAAATTCGAACAATTTAAAATAGAAATAGACAATCCAACTATTTCGGCAAACAAAGATAGCATTCATTTACAAGTGAACAAGAACAC
>Ga0208645_1001819_pt1 | contig 17913 bp, 24 predicted proteins | sample VirMetDEL_Sep_01_FD_184519 | JGI IMG/M metagenome (GOLD analysis project Ga0208645, IMG submission 184519) | Aqueous microbial communities from the Delaware River and Bay under freshwater to marine salinity gradient to study organic matter... | ecosystem: Environmental > Aquatic > Marine >... | reverse complement strand
GCTAGTGGCGGCCACCAGATTATATTCTACAGTATGGTGTGGTCGAATGATCTATACCTACAAACGATTGCCAGATTATGGCGGAGAGGGGCTAAAAATTCGGTCACTGTTAAAAAACTGATAATGCAAAACACTATTGACGAAATTATTAATTTAAGATTGTTGGATAAAAAGAAATATCAAACCCTCTTGCTATCTCACATTGCCCTGTGATATGTTATACATCCTTCCATAGGAAAATATGTTAATGGTTTTTTTGTTTTCCATTAGCCAAATAAAAACCCCCTGTAGCGATTACAGGGGGTTTTTTATTGTTTAGCTATGTTTTACAGTTAAAAGACAAACACGCCCGCCATAGCAACCCATAGGACAGGCGCGACTATAATTGCGAATAAAATATGCTTAACTGTTACAGGTGTATTATGGATTACGAAAATATTAGTATTTAAAAATTTATTCATTAGAATTTACCTTTGTTATTGATTAGAATTGATACTATCGCAATAATTGCGATAGTTAAAATTATGGCGGCTTCAAAATAATATATGTACGTGATCATTTTGTTTTGTCCTTTTGCTGTTAAATTTAATCTTCAACTTCAACACCCATTAACTCGGCAATGGTTTCAAGTGTTTCTTGTCCACTTGTTGAAAGGCGATCATAGTCAAAGAACATATCTGCAACTAATTGTTGTGCGGTCTTAAAATTGTCATAAGTCATTTTATTCAACCCTTGTTAAAGTCATATTATCACAATGAAAGTCTTTATTAATATACGAATTATTAATGCTTATGTGGTTAAGCAATTCGTCAAAAAAGATATCCCCCATACCTTCTAAGTTCCACGTTAAAACATGATCGCCAGTTTCATAAAGATTAGTAAAGCCATAACATTGTAATAGGCTTTCCCTAGTGTGAAGCTCGCAAATATCATCGTTCCATGTACATAAGAACTTAGGGGCTATTGCTTCGCTTGTTCTATCAATGGTTTTCATTTTGTTTTTTCCTCTGTTATAGGCCTTAATTGACCAATAAAACGCAAGCTATGAACTTGCGCTTCGTTGGTTAATCACGCGGGTATAAACGTACTCTTGAAACGTGGTGATCTTGCACCATGAACCACAATAGCAATATTTTGTTTAAGGCCGTCACAGAGGCCGCAATCAATGCATTTTATCCCTTTACTATCGGACAAACACTCTATCTCATTAGCTAATAGGCCGTCGTTAGGCAACGCCACGCGAAAAGTCTTTGCCCCTTGCGCTTGATATTTAAGCGCCTGTTTTGGCGTGTCCGCGCTTACTTGGCATATAGATAGAAATCTTTTGTCAAAATTGGCGTGCTTGATTTGGTGAGTATATCCCGTGTGACCATTACAATATAATAATATATTGCTCCAAACATCAAAAGGCGCGGCTGAGGGATCACCATAAGCGCCCAACCTAATTTTACGGCCTATAAAATATTGTCCATGCTTTTTAGTATCAAGTAACGGGTAATTACCTTTCATATAACTATTATAAACCGATGTTGGCGCTTGTCCTAAATTGACATAGCATGCACCACCTGTGTTTTGTCTGTGTGGACAATTACCACAAATAGAACTATCTTTGAATTGCTTGCTTGCTTCCATTGGTGCAATATCACTTCTTATAATCCATGTTTGTATCATATCGCCAGTCTTGACGTTACTAGTCGACATTGTAGCGATTACCACGATTGGCGCGCCGTCTAAAATAGACGCGCCTTTATAAAGAATATAACCCCTCTCTTTTTTAGTGGTGGTTTTTGTTTTGTTGTTGCCTAATAATCTATTCATTTTATTGCCCCTCTTTTTGTTTTACATATTCAATATAAGAAGCACGTTCTTTTTGCTGTTTGGCTTCACATTTACAGCATACGCCCGCATGATCGCTTTCATCACCGCAATAACGGCAGGGGTTAAATTTTTCTATATTCATTTTATTGCCCTTTTGTTGGTTGGTTGGTTAAAACTAAATATTCACCGTCAATCCTTGCTAATCCCTCACTTACTAGCTTTTCAATAGTTTTTGGCCAAACCGTTTTAAAAGAGCAGCTCTCTAGCGAGTGGAAAAGGCTCCATACATCCAAAGATTTTATCACGGGCTTATCATCCTTTAAGTGGGTATAAACTTCTTGTTGGGTTTTCGTTAATTTTGCCATTTTATACATCCCTTTTAATGTTGCTAATGTGACCGTTAATGTGAGCGCATAAAACAGTAACTAGCTCATCTCGACTATTAACTACAGTATGGGGAACGCCATTGGCCTTTTGTTGGTGTTCTTCATATACGCTGCGATCGAAGACGTTAATCTTATTATTCAACACAAATAATTTTAATTGAAGCGCTTCCGCAATTTTATTTAAGCTTTCAAATGTGGTTAATTTATTTTCTACAGTCATTTTGTTTTACCTTTTTGTTTTTGTTGTTAATAATAGTGTCTACTAAAATATAGACATAATTAGAAAATACAAGTAATAAATGAAAAAAGCACAATAAAAAGGGTAATAAGCACAAAAAACACTGCCAACCAGGCAATCAATAAACCCATATAAAACCTAGGTTTTAATATAAAAGGCCATAAAAGACCCATAATTTAAAAGACTTATATATATATTTTCTAAAAAAATACACTCTGGTTACTGTGGTATTCTGTAGCAAGTTTCTTAAATCATGGGTCTTTTGCGGCCTTTTGGGTTTTAAGGGTGGTGCTAAAGCAAAATTTTAGCTACACGCATGACAATTTTAATCTAGTGCCACGCTATATGACACAAGGCTTATAGCCTGATACCACCAGTTCAAACCACCAGTTCAAACCACCAGTTCAAACCACAGTTTAAAGCTTGAAATCGTGCGCCTTTGTTGTGCTTTTGTTGTGCTTTTATTAAAGTATATGTGCCTTATGCTAAATAACCCTTATATATCAAAGACTTAGCAAGACCCCGACCCCAAAAATTTAAAAACCAAGTGCGGCAGTGACATGCAGGTCATTAACATAAAAATATCGTTTTAGACCTAATGCCACTATTTATACTTGCGTAGTTTAAAACTCTCCGCTAATATACTGACAAGAGGAACCACATGACTAAAAGCATTGTAATACCCGACCCAGAGTATTTACCTCCGGAGTTACTGTTAGACCCGTACCATCCAGCAAGTCAAAAATACATGCAAGACCTTAATGCTGTAAAAAGACTTATCGTAACGGCTACTGTAGATATGATACCCTGGCATGTTACGGCTGTTAAAGCTAAAGTGCGTGGTTCTACAAACATCGCCGTAGCCGATATAGTCGGTAAGACTGCACAATCTGTATCTCATATTATGCGGCGGGATGATGTTAAGAATTTAAGAGCGTTATTGCAGCACTATAATATAGCAGTCGATGGCCCTAACGATGCGCAACGTAGGCGCATGTTATGGGAGATGGCAGTAGATAATAAAGAAGTAGAACCTAACGTGGCTATAAAATGTGTTAGCGAGTTAAATAAAATGAACGGCACCTATACTACTGGCGCTAAAGATACGTCAATAAACATAACGATTAACAATTCATTACTACCTAAAGGAAAGTTAGACACATAGACGCTCAACTTGCCTACGAACCAAGAGATCAGTTCCTACCGTTCCATCAACGTGATAAGCGGTGGTCTGCTATTGTCGCACACAGACGCGCAGGTAAAACTGTAGCTTGTGTAAACGAGTTGGTTTTGCGAGCGCTCTATACAACAAAGAAGAACCCTAGATATGCGTACATTGCCCCGTTCTATGCCCAAGCTAAAAACATTGCGTGGGAGTATCTTAAAGATGCTGCCGAACCTTTCACCGCGACTTCAAAAGATATTAGGGAGAGTGATCTTAGTGTTAAGTTGGTCAATGGTTCCGTTATTCGTCTTTATGGTGCTGACAATATCGACGCTCTGCGTGGTATTTACTTGGACGGCGTTGTTCTTGACGAGTTTGGAGACTGCCGTCCGGGGCTATGGGCAGAAGTTATATTACCTACTCTATCCGACAGAAAAGGATGGGCGACTATAATTGGAACGCCTAAAGGTAAAAATACTTTCTATGACATGACGGAAAATGCAAAGACCGATCCAACTTGGTACTTTGCAGAACTAAAGGCTTCTGAAACAAAGATTATCGACACCGATGAACTAAAAGCTATGAAGCGTCAAATGACTGACGCGCAATATGATCAAGAGATGGAGTGTAGTTTCACCGCGCCTGTACTGGGGACATACTATGCGGGACAAATTGAAACACTTGAGAAAAATGGTCAGATATACTCACCTCATGCAGACTATGATCCTAACTTTTCGGTATCTATTGTCATGGATTTGGGATTCACCGACAGTACCGCCATATGGTTCTGGCAACCAAAACCTGACGGCTATGCTATCATTGACTACGAAGAAGCGCACAGCCAACCGCTATCATACTACTTTGATCTACTCGAAAGCAAAGACTATACTTTCGATACCGTTTGGCTACCTCACGATGCAAGAGCTAGAACATTGCAAACAGGTCGGTCAACTATTGAACAATTCCTTGAACAAGGACTTCCTGCTAGGATTGTTCCTAATCTTAAAGTCCAACAAGGGATTGACGCGGGCCGGCTTATTCTCAACGATTGTTATTTCAACGAAAGAACTAAGCAAGGAGTCGAGGGACTTAGAGCCTATCGCAGACGCTTTAATGAAATTACCAAAGTATTCTCTGATACACCCTTGCATGATTGGGCATCGAACCCTGCTGATGCTTTTCGTTATCTAGCACTAGTGTGCCAAAAGTCAGATGCCGTTCCAGTTGCTGATAGACCGCATCTTGACGACTTCACACGTAGGGAGTATAGTCTTGATGATTTATTCGAGAACCGCGATAGTGGTGGCAGTCAAGTAATGCGTTTAAGGATGTAATATGCAAGAATATGACAATACAAATACTGAAGCCGATAGCGGAACCGATAATAAGAAAGGCTATGAAAAACATGGTCAATCTTTTTGGGATAAGGAACTTGTAGCTGCTAATAAGCGCGTAAAAAAGTTCCACAGTAAAGGCGGCGCTATTGTAGATCGGTATATTGGCAAAGGCAGAACCGATGATATTCTTAAAACGTCACGATTAAATCTATTTCACTCAAATGTAAAAACTTTACAGTCAATGTTATACGGCAATTTGCCTAAAGTAGATGTATCGCGTAGATACGCTGATGGTACTGATGATGCTGCGCGTGTAGCGGCAGAAATATTTGAGCGGCTGTTAAATTTAGACGTACAAGAAAATGGTAAAGACTATGACGCAGTATTACGGTCATGTTTGCAAGATCGTCTTCTCCCAGGGTTAGGAGCAGCAAGAATAAGCTATGAAGTAGAAACAGAAGAAGTCCCCGACCCTATAACAGGCGAAATGATGGAACAAATAGTATCTGAATCTGCACCGCTTACATATTATTTTTGGAAAGACATTTTATGGTCTTGGGGGCGTAATTTTGCTACGTTACGTTGGGTTGCTTTTAGAAATGACATGGACAAAAAAGTATTTGTCGAAAGATTTGGCGAAGACGCTACTAAAAACATAGAATTTAAAGAAATGGCAGCGCATACGGACGCTGATGGCGGCGATATTGGTGAAAATGACAAAGATGTCATAAAAAAAGTAGAAGTTTGGGAGATTTGGTGCAAAGACACTAAACAAGTCTACTGGTACACTAAAGGCGCACAAAAATTACTTGATACTAAAGACGATACATTAGGGCTTAAAGGGTTTTTTCCTTGCCCACCGTTTTTTATGGCTAATGCAACGACTACAGACTACATGCCTACCGCAGATTTTGTACTTAACGAAGATATCTATAATCAAATTGACCTTTTAGAAACTAGAATTAACAAAATTACTGAAGCCGTTAAGGTTGTAGGTGTTTATGATAAGTCTTCTACAGGCGTTAAGAATATGCTTAAAGAAGCTACAGAGAATGAGCTTATCCCGGTTGATAACTGGGCTATGTTCGGTGAAAAAGGCGGTCTGCAAGGACAAATCGACTGGCTACCTGTTGAAGAAATAGCAAATACGCTAAATAAACTGGTACAGCAACGTGACCAACAGATCGCCCTTTTACAACAAACCTCTGGCATGGCAGATATTATGCAAGGTGGGCTAGCTAACCAATATGAAGGTGTTGGGCAAACAAATCAGAAAGCAAAATTTGGCTCAGTACGTGTGCAAGCGCTACAAGACGAATTTGCTACATTTGCTACCGATCTTATGCAATTAAAAGCTGAAATTATTGAAAAACATTTTGAGCCGCAAACGATTGTTACGATGTCTAATATAGCTAATTCTATGGCGGCTGATGAAATTGGCCCTGCTATGGAAATTATTAAAAATCCAGATATGCCGTTTAGAGTAGAAATACGCCCAGAAAGCGTAGCAATGGTAGATTTTGCACAGTTAAAGAACGAACGCACAGAATTTATGAACGCTTTAGCTATGTTCTTGCAATCTGCCGGGCCTATGATAGAAAAAGACCCTACTACAACGCCGTATCTGTTAAAAATGTTACAGTGGACAATGGCAGGGTTTAAAGGTGCGTCTGAAATTGAAGGTGTGCTAGATAAAGCTATAGAAGCTGCAATTATAACCTCTCAAAAATCAATTCAAGAACCAAAACCTGACCCTGCGGCGGCTAAAGAACAAGCTAAAATGCAAGGTGAAATGCAGAAAATACAAGCTAAAGCGCAAGCAGATATGGCAGTACGAGAAGCAGATAAACAAGCTGACATTGCCGTTATACAAGCACAAATGCAAGCTGACATGGGTAAAATTGGTGCAGATAACCAAGCAGATATGGCTGAAATACAAGCTAAAATGCAGGCAGCTATACAAACTGAAATGGCAACGTCACAAGTTAATATTGAGCAAAATATGCAAGCTGTAAATGGTGAAATGCAAAAAGATTTACAAAAAATGCAGTTAGAATTAGAAAAAATAACTGCTGCGGCTAGTGTCGATATAGAAAAACAAGCTATTAAAGCTGAAATTGAAATTGACAAAGATAGGCTTGAGTAATGTCTGACAACAATTCTACTAGGCGCACTGGCTATAATAATCATAAATTTTCAAATAACTTTGATCGTATTTTTGGTACGGAAGAAGATAGAAAAAAACGTGCTATAATTACTAATGCAGAAATTAAAAAAGCTGCATCAAGTAAAAGTGCATACATTATGAAACCTATAGAACCTTTTAAAAGCCATGTAGACGGCAGTATTATTTCTGATCGCAGACAGTTAAAAGAACATAACCAACGAAACGGCGTTACCAACAGCGCTGACTATAGTGTTGATTTTATGAATCAACGCAGAAACTCCCTGGGTGCGGCCCAAGATCGCACCGCTAAAAAAGAGCGTATAGAAGCTCTTAAACAAACTATGAGGACAAAAGGCTATGAGTGACGAAATTGAAGCAGTAGAAGAAACAGAAGAAGTAACTGGCATACGTGCTAGTCTTGACAATGTTATTGGAGAAACTGAAGCTAGTGATTTAGATGATTTTGATCCGCCGCTATATGATGATCCAGAAGAAGATGTAGAAATTGAAGCAAATGAAACGGAAGTTGAAACTAAAACAGAAGTTGAAACCGAAAATAAAACTGACATAGCTTCTGACGCACCTACAGAAACTCCTGAACTTGCTGTTGCTAACAACACTGAAAAACCACCACTTGATTGGGGTGTAGAAGTAAGGGAAGAATGGAAAAATCTACCTGCTAATGTAAAAGCACATCTTCATGCTAGAGATCAACACGTAAATACTATGTTACGAGAGGGTGCTGAAAACAGAAAAATGGGCGAAAATTTTTTAAATATATCTGCGCCATATAAAGCAATTATGGAAGCTGAAGGTGCTACATCTCCTTTAAACGCTGTAGAAAATTTATTTAAAACTGTAGGCACATTACGCATGGGGTCAGCACAAGATAAAGCTGCAACAATAGCTAAACTAGTTCAAGTTTACGGTGTAGATATAGAAACTTTAGACAATGCTTTAGTAGGCGAAGTTAAAGAACATTCAGTAGACCCTACAGAAGCACTAATAGATCAGCGTATGGCTCCAGTAAATGAGTTATTAGCTAAAATAAACGAATCTACAGCATTGCAAAAACAACAACAAGAACAAGCTGTAACTCAAGATATTGATAGTTTCTCTAAAGACGCTGAGTTTTTTAATGATGTACGTTTTGATATGGCCGATCTTTTAGACGCAGCCGCAAAAAGAAATGTCAGTATGACTATGCAAGATGCGTATAATAAAGCCTGTGCTATACACCCTCAAATATCAAATGTTATGGCGCAAAGAGCCGCAAACAATAATTTAATGGGTAATAAAAATAATATTGCGGCTAAGAGAAATGCTGCGTCTTCTATTAATAGTAATACTGGAAGACAGCCTGTAGCTACTAGTAATAATTTACGTGGCGCTCTTATGGATGCGTTTAACGATCACACTTGACAACACAGGGCCGTTATGATTTAATACTTGTAACGGCCTAAAAAACCCCGGCGTTCGAGCAGGTTTAAATGGTTGTAGGCAGATAACTCTATCCCCGGCGTTCAGCAGGATAAGATAATTTTTCCGACAAACATTTTTATATAAACCTTTAACTCGGAGCAAAAACCATGAGTTTTGCAAATACGTCCGTAACGGACATTCTTGCTACGACTATTGAAAACCGTAGCAAAACAGTTGCCGATAACGTAACTAACAACAATGCTCTTCTTGATCGTCTATCAAGAAAAGGAAATATTAAATCTTTTTCTGGCGGTAACAAAATCTTTGAAGAACTTTCATTCGCTGAGAACGGAAATGCAGGTTGGTATTCAGGATATGATATTCTGCCTACTAATGCTTCTGACGTAATTAGTGCTGCTGAATATACAATTAAACAGTGTGCGGTTCCAGTAGTCATTTCTGGCTTAGAACAGCTTCAAAACGCAGGTAAAGAACAGTTTATTGATTTGATGGAAGCTCGCTTAAAAGTGGCTGAAAGCACAATGGCTAACCTTATTACTGGCGGATTGTATTCTGACGGTACTGGCGCTTCTGGTAAAGAGATTGACGGCCTAGCCGCAGCTTTACCTGTTGATCCTACAGCAGCTTCTTACGGCGGAATTGACGGAAACGTATTTACGTTTTGGCAAAATGCAGTAAGTGACCAAACAGCCGCTAACGGCCTAGACTCTACAAAAATTGCAGGTTTCTGGAATCTACTCTACGCTGATCTAGTGCGTGGTGCAGATCGCCCTGACCTTATTATGGCTGATAGCACAGTGTGGAACACATACATGAAGTCTCTACAATCACAACAAAGGTTCTCAAACACTCAAATGGGTGACAGAGGTTTTTCTAATGTGAAATATATGGATTCTGATGTGGTTCTTGATGGTGGTATCTATAACGGTACTGTTACAGCAGGAACGCCCGCAGGTACGGCTTACTTTATTAACTCAAACTATATAAAGTATCGCCCACATGCGCGGCGCAACATGGTTCCGCTTTCTCCGAACAAACGCTACTCAACTAATCAAGATGCTGAAGTGCAAATTATTGCATGGGCAGGTAACTTGACATGTTCAGGACGTATGTTCCAGGGACGCTATGACGCAAATGGCTAATATTAATCTGGGGCGCTAGGCAACTAGTGTCCCCCTTCTTTTTAAGGAAAATAAGATGACTATAGGTTTAGACCTCACGGCTGTAGATACTACAGCAGAATTTAAGTTAGGCACTGTTATGTCTAATATTGGAGCAGACGGCCCTATGAAAGCGTATAAATACGTTAAATGGACTGACGGCTCTGCTGCTGCGGCAGTAATTGGCGAAGTAGCTTATTACCATGCGGCAGGCGGATCACAAGATACGCTAGTATCTTCTGATGTTTCTGAAAGCGTTAATATTGGCGCAGGCGTTATTCAATCTTTACTAACCGAAGGTACTTACGGTTGGCTACAGGTTACTGGCCCGGCTACTCTAACAATCGCTCTTACGGCAGGCGCAGACGGTAATGCTCTTACTGCTGTTGGCGCAGGAGATGGAACTCTTGACGTATCAGGTGCAGTAACAGACTATGTTTGTGCGGTTGCAGATGATATTTCAGCTAAAGAAATAATCTGCTGTTTCCCTGTATAGAGCATACTTGCTTTGTACATAGTGTTAGTATAAGATAGGGCAGGTTTTAACAGCCTGCCCTAACTTTTAACACAGAGGACAAAAAATGGACGATCTAGGTTTTAACGATTTTAACGCACCCAATAATGCTACGCAAAATGAAGACGCAAATTTGTTGTGTAAATTTTTTTATAAGATGCGGCCTAATAAAGCAAAAGATATATTAGACCCCGAACATAACGATTTACCTGATAGCGTAGAAGTTGAATATTACGATATTAAAGTTCCCGGCGAACGCGATAGTAAATCTGGCCCGGTTAATGAAAGCATAAAACAACGCTTTCCACGACACTATGCAGCCTTTAAACAACGTGTAGCCCCGCCAGTAGACGGCACACCGTTAAATGATTGGGCAGGTATTTCTCGATCACAAGTTGAAGAATTAGCATTTAAAAATATTAAAACTATAGAAAACTTAGCTAGTGTTTCAGATACGCATGTTACTTCTATACGAGGACTTACAAGTTTAAAACAAAAAGCTAAAACATATTTAGCTCAAAAAGAAGATTCTAAATATGTAGATCAATTAAATGCAAAGTTAGATGTTCGAGATAAAACTATATCAGCACTAGAAGAACGACTAGCATTAATGGAAAAACGCTTTTCCGAAAACGATACTGAAACAGTAAAGCGAAAACGCGCTAGCAAATAGGGACAATACAAAATGGTTACATACCCGACTACTATCACCACAGCCGATGCGATACTTAATAGAGTGGCGGCAGAAGTCGGGTTGACCCCTGTTTCCGATCCTTTTGGTAGCTCGGACGCTTCTTTTGTACAGCTAAGACATTTATTAAATGTAGCAGGCGATGAGCTTGCAGTTTTGTATGATTGGGAAGTCCTGCGCCGAGAAAAAACAATTACTACTGCTGCGACTGACGTAGGTAATTATACGTTACCTACTGATTTTGCACGTATTGTAGATAATACTGCTTGGAATAGATCAGAAGATTTGCCTATGTTTGGCCCTTTATCGGCTCAAGAATGGCAAGCGCTATTAGGCCGCACAGTTACTAATTTAATAAATTTAGGTTGGCGCATAACTAACGGAGAGTTTTTAGTATATCCGTATAATCCTGTTGGCATAGTTGCTAATTTATATTTTGAATATGTATCTAATAACTGGGTCGTAGCTACAAACGGCACAACATACAAAAATGAAGTTACAGTTAATTCAGATAATATTCTTTATGACCGCACATTAATTGCACGATATTTAAAATTAAAATTTCTTTTAGCTCGCGGTTTAGATGCTACAGCCGCTCAGGATGACTTTAACCAAATGTTTGAGATGCTTACGGGGTCTGATAAAGGCGCAGGTACTCTTAATGCAGGTAATAGTAGTGACGTATATCCATTTATTAATGCTTATCGTAATATAGGGAACAGTAACTTTGGTAGTTAGAGCCGCAAATGCCGCAACTAGACGTAGGCCAAGACCGCAAATAACGCAAGCCTCCGTTATTCCCGCGCCTACAAATGGTGTTGACGCTCGCGTTTCTTTAGCTGCGGGAGATATGAGTGTATGTCCTTATGCGTATAATATAATGCCAGACGAAGCAGGTATGAGAGTACGATTAGGTTACCGCGAATTTGTATTAGATGTTGAAGACGGCACTAGTTTTGGAGTGTCAACAATAATACCAATGGAAGGTATAGCCGGGGCAGACGATAAATTATTTGCCGTAACTAATGAAGGTATTTTTGACGTTACAGCTTACGATACCGCGCCAACTAAAAAAGCAACTTTTACTGCTAATACTTCTGCTGACGCAGGGTACGGTACTTTTGTTAATTATGTTAATCAAGCAGGCGCACAGTTTATTTACTACGCCGATAATTTAAACGGCTTATGGTTTTATACTGTTAGTTCTAATGCTTGGGCAGCAGTAACAAATATAACAGGCGTAGACGAAACTGACATTTGCGGCATTGTAGTACATAAATTACGAGTATGGCTTTTTACACGTAACGAAGCTAGTGCGTATTATTTAGGTATTAATACTATTACTGGCGCAGCTACTGAATTTGTTTTTGGCGGTAAGTTTAAACGTGGTGGCCATATAGCAGGTATGTATAACTGGACTTTGGACGGCGGCGCAGGGGTAGACGATTACCTTGTAGTTGCTAGTTCAGCGGGGGATGCGCTAGTTTATCAGGGTGAAGACCCAAGTGCGTCCTCTACTTGGTCTATTGTTGGCACTTATGATATAGGCGCAGCCCCCGTGGATTACCGCGCAGGAATTGAATATGCAGGAGAATTATTTATTCTTACTGGATATGGTTTAGTTTCTATGGATGAAATACTACGCGGCGCTAACGCAGAAAATCCTGAAACAAGCAATATAGCGTATAAAATATCTAAAATAATACAGCAAAGTATGATAGAGCTTAGAAATACTGCGGGATGGCATCCTGTTTTCTTCCCCGCAGAAGGTTTAATAATACTTGTAAGTCCTGCTCAAACAGATGGCGAATACATACAATATGTTCTTGATCTAACTACAAGAGGATGGGCGTATTGGCGAGGACTACCTATACTTTCAGCTTCAGTATGGCAAAACAAATTTTATTTCGGTACTACTGACGATAAAATTATGGTCATGGATGTGCATAAAGATGGTATTACAATAACACCACCAGACGCTCCTGCTGAAAATGGTAATCCTATAGAATATTCTATGCTTCATACTGCTTCTGATATGGGCAGTCCGGGCATGATGAAACGCGGAGCGTTTATACGACCTAATTTTCGTGCAGATTACGCACCTGTATATGATAGCAGAATACTGTACGATTACACGCTTGCAGAATTTAGTGCTGTGTTAGCGCAACCTGCATCTAGTGTCGGTATTTGGGATTCAGGCGTATGGAATACTTCTACTTGGGGTTCTGGAGCCTCTACAGCTTTTGGTACTGCTACAGGCGCAAGTGGTATAGGCCGAACATTAGGTGTAGCTATACGTGGAACATCTACTGCGGCTACCGTTCTTATAAGTACAGACGTTATGTGGAATGTAGGCGGTATATTATGATTATTAATTATCGCAATATAAAAAGTGAAGATGATTGGAATTGGATTTCTAAACGTGCCGATCCTACACTTACTGAAAATACAAAAGGTATTGTAGCTGTTGATACTAAAGTAGATAGAATTGTGGCAATGGCAGTATTTGATACTTGGACGCATAACAGCGCTCACATACATTGGGCTATAGATAATCCGTTAATTTTAAGGCATGGATTTATACAGGAATGTTTTAACTATGTATTTAATACTTGCGATAAAGGTATAATGTTGGCTACAATACCTAGTGATAATGCTAAGTCACTTAAATTAAGTTCTCATATTGGCTTAGATGTAGTACACACTATAAAAGACGGTTTTAACAAAGGTGTAGATTATATACTTATGGAAATGAGAAAAGAAAACTGTAAATGGTTAAAAGGATAAAAACATGAAAGGCGTACCACATTATAAAAGTGATGGAACTCTGTACACTGGCTCTACGCATAAAATGGGTGACGGTTCTTTACATTCAGGCAGTAAACATAATAAAAATAGCGTTCCTTTGTTTCATGCTGATGAACAAATAGCTTTAGCTAACGGGTTAAGAAATAATTCTGGAGGTTCTAATGGGTACTAAAAAACCAGACCTTAAAAAACAAACTATGTTAGCTAAACAATTAAGAAAATCAAAGGCGTATTAAATGGCTACTAGACGAGAAACTATTTCCGCAGCAATAGATTCTTCGGATAGCAGATTAAAAAAAGCAGGCGTATCTGGGTATAATAAACCTAGAAGAACTCCTAACCACCCTACTAAATCACATATAGTTGTGGCTAAAGTAGGTAATAAGATAAAGACTATTAGGTTTGGTCAGCAAGGCGCGTCTACAGCAGGCGCACCTAAAAAAGGTGAATCTGATAGAATGAAAGCTAAACGTAAATCATTTAAAGCTAGACATGGCAGGAATATTGCTAAAGGTAAAATGTCAGCAGCGTATTGGGCAGATAGAGTAAAATGGTAGAAAGTGTATTAAATGGCTGTATATAAACAACCTTGGGCTGAAGTAGAAGCCAATATAATAGCTAATTCAAGAGGCGGTGATTTAGGCTACGAACTTGATGAAGCACGGCAAATGTGGGATATGGATTCTACACCAGTTGCTCCTCAAACTAGACGCGAAACTAGACGCGAAACTATTTCAGAAGCTATAGATGCCGTCGAACGCGACAGTCGTTTACCGCCTGTAGCGCCTATTGTACAGGCACAAGCAGATATATACAGCAGTGATGAAGGCGATAAAGATTATCAGATGGATGAGGCATACAATTATAATCAATCGGATGCAGGTAAAGAAGAATTTGCTGATTTTAGAAATACAGGCGATAATAGCTTGTACTATAATGATGATGCAACTCGTACAGATTATGCAGGAGAAGGCAACCCAACTTTAGATGTGCAAAGACAGATCGCAAGAAACACTTACGGTAATTCTGCGGCTCCTGATTTAACACCTGCGCCTGCACCTAACCCTGCACCACCGCCTGCGCCCCCAATGGCTCCCGCAAGACCTACACCTACAATGCAAGCATTTCAAGCGGCTAGGTTAAGAAAAGCTGCCGCACCTATAGACTTTACACCTAGCCAAGCCGTATCAGGATACCAAAGCGGCGGTTATACAGGAGGAACTTCCAATGGGTAAATCTGCACCCCCCGTCCCAGATTATAGAGGCGCAGCCGAAGAAACAGCGCAAGCAAGTAGAGAAGCTACTAATCAGCAAAATTATGCTAATAGACCAGATCAATTTAGTCCTTTTGGTTCATTAACTTATCAAACTGAAGCAATTATTGACCCGGCAACAGGTCAAGAAGTTACTAAATACACGCAAAATCAAGAGTTAAATCCAGAATCTCAAGCTGCGCTTGATAGTCAATTAGCTTTAACTCGCGGCAGAAGCGATTTAGGCGGAGCGTTAATGGAGCGCGTTGCAAGCGATTATGGCCAACCTATGGATTTTAGTAAATACGGCGATCCTAATATGGGATATTCATCTGAACAAATAGATATGTCAGATTTACCTCAAGGGGTTGGCAGTTTACAAACTGAAGAATACAACAGGCCAGAATTGCAACAGAGTTTAGACTATTCTGGAGCTTCTGAAGTGGGCCAAGCAGACGATTATCGTAATAGGGCAGAAGATGCAATGTATGCCCGCCGTGCAAGTAGGTTAGACCCGCAATTTCAAGGGCGGCAAGAAGCTCTTGAAGTTAAACTTAACAATCAAGGCTTACGTCCAGGCGATCAAGCGTATGATTCTGCTATGCAAAACCTTGGTATGGAACGTACAGATGCTTACAATGCCGCGCAAAATGAAGCTATTATGAGCGGCGGGGCTGAAGCATCTCGTATGTTTAATATGGATATGTCGCGTAGAGGCCAAGATATTACCGAAACGGATGCGTTAGCGGATTTTTATAATACGTCAAGAGGGCAGCAGTCTGCTTTAGATTTAGCTACTAGCGGTCAGAGATTTAATGAAGCGCAAAAAGCCGCAGAATTTCAAAATGCAGCACGTAACCGCGCTTTAACGGAGCAAATGACTATAAAAGATCGCGCGTACGATCAACAGAATTTAGATGCCGAACGTCAAAATGCTATTCGTACCGGCATGATGAACGAAGAATTAACTAGGCGCGGAACAAGTTTAAATGAAATGAACGCAATAATATCTGGTCAACAAGTAAATAATCCTCAAATGGCCGGGTTTGAATCGGCTAGACGCGCGGGTTCTGCTGATTATTCTGGAGCCGTTTCTGATAGATATAATGCAGAATTAGCAGCAAACGCTGCAAAAAATAGTGCTTTAGGTGGCGTTATGGGTGGGCTAGGCAGTTTAGGTAGCGCAGGCATAAACGCATACACTGGCGGCTTGTTTGGCGCATAAGTAAATAAAAGGATTGTATTATGGATAAAGACGCAAAAGAATATATTGAGTTTTATAAGTTTAAATACGGAGAAGAAGCGGCTTCTGCGTTAAAAAAACGGTTAGAATCTTTACCTGAAGATGAATTTAACGCTGCGGTTAGGGATTTATATCGCAGCCCAGACATTGAATTAGAAATGTTTAAGGACGAACGTAAACGTGGTAAAGCACTTTCTGATAAGAAAGGTGAGTATGGCGGGGGCGCAACGGCAGACACTTTAAATTTAGGTTCTGAGCTTCTAAATGCTTTTACTGGAGCTAAATTACAGAAAGATGCAAAAACAGATTTAGACGAATTAGCTGAATCTCAAATGCGGGCAAGACTATTATCCGCAGACCTTAATCGTACAGAACAAGATTTTACTCCTAGAACTAAACCAGAAGCTCCAGACATACCTATGTATACTCCTAGAACTAAACCAGAAGCTCCAGAAAGACCTATAGATACTGGTAATATGTATGAAAATAATACGGCCTTAGTAGGAGGAGATATGACACTTTCGGATGATATGCGGTTAATTACACCTAATTCATTAACGCCTGAAGCGCAGACTGCACAAATGGCTAATATTTTATCTACCGCAGAGGATGAGTATGGCGGCAGTCAACCTGCCTATATTAATCCTGTTAAGCCTATAGAAGGCCCTACAGAAACAGAAATAAAACAACAAAAAAATAGAGCGGCTGCTTTAAACTTTTTTGGAAATGCAAGCGACCGTGCTGCTCTAGAGCGTGAAAGAACAAAATTAAGATATGGGAGAAAATAATGGCTATTAATTTAGATATATTAAGTGGCTCTCCTCGCGGATCGTTAGTTGAGCAAGAAAAACGGGCTGAAATTTTACGTCGGCAAAACGATAACAATCCGTTACAGTATAATGTAAATAATTCTGAAGCTGATTTGCGTATATTATCTCCAGTTAAAGAAGTTGCCGCTCAAGGCAACGCTATTAATGAACGTAATATGAATTATCTTAAATTAAAACAAGATGAGCAAAAAAGATTATCTGACGAAAAAATAGCTTTAGCTAAAGAAAACGAAAGTTTTGGTGTTAGTGCGGCAGAAAGAAAAGAGTTAGCGGGTAATGTTAGCCGTGCAAATACCTTAATGAGATTAGCTAATGAGTTTAAAGATGAATATGGTAGCGAAACAGGAGTAAAATTAATAGGTGATGCGGAACATTGGTTATCTAGTAATGTTGAAAGTCTTTCAACTGAAGGAATGATGGCACAAAAACGATGGTGGGATGAATATAATAAATTTTACGAAATGAAAGAACGACATGAATTGTTTGGCGCAGCATTTACACCAAGTGAGAGTGCAAGTTGGAATGCAAGTAGTATTAATAAAGGTATGAAAGGCGCAGAATTACAAAAAAGATTAGCTAAATTAGCAAATATTGCTGCAAAAGCAAAAGAACGGCATGTAGAACTTGCAAGAATACAAGCTACTGGAACTAAACAGCAATATTTTGACTACATAGCCAAAGAAGGTTTAGACGAAGCTAAAGCAAGTAAATTTGCGCCTACTGGAACATCTAGTGTTGACCCTATCCCCGCACCGCAAAGTGCATCGGTAGATTTAAGTAGTATGTCTACGGCTGATTTAGAGGCTGCTCTTGCCGCAGGAGGTTTAGATTAATGGCTATAAGTGTTGAACAAATACAAG
>Ga0208645_1001818_pt1 | contig 17914 bp, 22 predicted proteins | sample VirMetDEL_Sep_01_FD_184519 | JGI IMG/M metagenome (GOLD analysis project Ga0208645, IMG submission 184519) | Aqueous microbial communities from the Delaware River and Bay under freshwater to marine salinity gradient to study organic matter... | ecosystem: Environmental > Aquatic > Marine >... | reverse complement strand
CCAAGAGAGTAATATAGCAGAACTATTTTTTAAATTTTTGGAGATTTGGAAATTTTCGATTTTTTTCGAAATTGAAAATTTTTTAAAGGGGGGGATATACATTTTTTTTAATTTTTCGTGTAAATTTTTTTTAACCTTTTTTTAACCTTTTTTTAAAAAAAAGGCTAACCCAAAAAAATATTTTTTCAAATCAAAAATTTTCCCCAAAAGATGAATTTATTTTTATTTAAAAGCTGGAGGACTTTGCATAAAAAATTATTCGATGAGGGCAACCTGTTGGCCTGGACCTATTTCCAACACTGATGATGATTGGGCAAAAATGAGCACCTTGTCTGCTGTGTTAAAGTTGGTTAAATTCAATTGTATTTGCGAAGAACTTCCAAGAGTATTGAGACCGCTTAAGGTTCTAGAATCTGATTCCGCAGCTGGGGCAAATGCCAATGGATGCACTACGATCGCGTTGTTGTCGAGGAAGTTTACCCTTCTGTATTGTTTGGCACCTTCATTATTAATAGGAGCGACACTGGCGGGCTGAGTCAATGCTGATCCAGACGCTTGGACTAAATTAGCGTTACTGTAATCTTGGAACAATAAATTTTGACAATTTACATCGTCTCCGCAATACGTTTGGATGGTATAGCGAGAACTTTCGTTCATGTTTTCTTGGCCACTTGCCGGCATAATACTACCATTGACATTCCAGTAGTATGTTCTATCACATGAATCGGACATATTAGCTTGAGCATTGTTGTCGGCTCCTGCTGAAGTTCTGCATTGGAATCTTACATGATTGGGTGTAAGACCTACAGCAAAATCACTGGCTTCGAATGCTCCGGAAGTTGTTTGAACATGGGTTGCAGTGTCTTCGTCGCTTCTTAAGCATACGAATCCAAGTGCATCAAGAGATCGGGCACTGGCATTAAATCTGATGTTTGTATTTACGAGTGGTTTCGCACTCGTTATCTCATTGAATGGGATTGCCAATGAACCTTGTTGAAGCATTTGGGACATAATTAAATCATATGTCTGATCGGCGAACTGGATCACATCTACGTAGAATTCAATTTCATCTAATTGCCAATCAAGAGCTCCCGCATCGGCTGAGGCTTCGTCGGATTGCATCAAAACAGGTGCGGTACCTTGTAAATCAAGCCTTAGACGAATATTTCCAACAATTGAACTGTCCATGTTTGGGGCGTTGCAACTAGTTTGAAGGCCCCCGAATTCTTTAAGTATAATATTACGAGCTACAGTGTTTGAAGCGCATCGTTCATTGCCGCTGCCGAAAATTTTTGAAGTACTTGCCCCGATGAGATTTGCGCAAGGCGTATTTAGATACGAAGCACATCGGCTGTTGGCATGGTCGTTTCCACTTGTGCAACGCCTCATGGCCTCGTAGACTTGTCCAAAATGTTGATTTTTTGCTCCAGATACGACGGAATTATTCAAGCTAAATTGACAAGATTTGACTAAAGTATGGGGTTGTGGAACATACCTTATAACGTTGGTATTTGATGATGCGTTTTGATATTTGAAATTGGCAACCATATAAAGAGATGTAAGATCCACAATAGAATCATTAGGTAAAGATACATTAATGCTCTGATTTAACTTGGCTGTAGTCGAACCATCGGGAACCATGCGCAATGTTCTACGGCTGACCCCTTGGAGGGAATTGATGAAGTATGAATAGCTCGAGGGTAAACTCATATATATATTATATATATATAAAAAATTTTTATTTTTTACCATAAAATTTTATCACTATAATAACTTTTAGAACCCTTAATATTTCTATACTTTTGATGTCTAGCTTTATAATTTTTTTTTTTCTCTTTGTCCTGATTCTGGATGTAATCGCTATAAATTTTGGGATCTCCTCCAATAGATGCTACTTTTTCGCCTTTTTTGTTAAACACATCCAATTTTTTCCCCTTAACCCTTGAGTATTCAACATTATACCCTATCTTTTTTGCTTTTTGTTTTGCCTCTTTTAGATATTCTTTACTACCATATTTGGGGCCCATATATATAAACAAATATAGTTTTTTAACTTTTTTTTAAAAATATAAAAAAACTTGTCAAAGATCTTTTTTTGCTGCAGCCATAAATTTTTCCATAATTAAATTTATCACATTCTCTAAATACTACATCGAGCAAAAAATTTTCTTCATGATTAAAAATGAAATTTATTTTATTACTGGAATTAACTAAATTTTTAATTGTTTCATTAATGTTATGCTTATCTACAATAAAATCACAAGAATAATATTCGATTTTGGGGCTGAACAGATAGGGAGGATCGAAGTAAAACAAACTTTCGTCATCTTCAACGACAAGGCAACTTCCTAAAGTAAATTTAATTTTTTTGATTAAATAAAAATCTTTCTCTTCGAATGTTTTATGATTTGCTGTACAAAATGCTCCTCGAGCTAAATTGTTATATATTAAATATTCTTGATGTTTATTGTCAAAATTCATTTTTTTTAAAAATGCAAGTAAAGTTGTTTTATTAAAATATGTTTTACCGTTTATGTATTCCAAATTTTGTTTTATATAGGTAATTTTTTTATTATAATCATCTATAAATTTTTTATATTCTTCTATGTCTAATTTTTGGATATACCAATATAATTCTATTAAATTTTTATTGATATCATAAACCTCATACTCAATGCCTTCTAAATTATAAACATGATTTAAACAGCGAATGAATCCATAGCTTCCTCCATAACATTCCACTATTTTCTTAAATCCATGTTGTTTTATTTTTTCAACAATTTCGGGATTTTGATTAAAAAATTTTGATAATTCTTTGTACTTATTTCCGGCATAATTACAAATAAAACTATACATAATATATATATATATTTTTTTTTGATGACTCAACCTAAGTTGAATTTTTAAAAAAATGACTTGTCCAACTTGGGATGGTATGATATTGATTTTTACACTCCCAGTAATACTGGCAAAGCCAGTGGTTGCAATCAAATTCGTTAAATTCCTTTTCTTCTTGCATATATTATAAAATATTATAATTTTTCCCAGTTAATAATTTGACCCTTTTTCTTTTGCTGTAAAGCTTTCTTTAATTGACTCCGTGTGTAGCTTTTCGCTAAATCTGGTGTCGTTTCATTAACCCGAATAAATGGACGGCAAATACTGGGGAATTTTTGATCTTTGCCTTTAACTCCGCATTTTGGAGTATTTTTAATACTATCTATTTTCCCGGTTACATAAGGTGTTAAGTTTCTCCAATCTTCTTTAAGCCACTTTGTTGTACCCTTTTTGGATTTTTTTTCGCTAATCCTCCCGCCCATTTTTTTATAAGTTTTTAATAAATCCATACTCCTATAAATGGAGTGCTTTTTATGTGTTCGATCTACTTCCTTTTTTGCCCGAGTATAAATATCTTTGTCAAGGTATTTCTCATTCATCTTATATTTATTAAATATAATTTTTTTAACAATCTTCTAAATTTTCAAATTGCTCTTTTAATTTTTCAAAAATGCATTTATAAATTTGAGTAGTATCATTACAAAAACAATGCACGTTTAATACATTAATTTCCTTTAAATTACTTTTCCGTGCATCTTCATTTGTATATACCTTTACTTGTGCCGAAATTCCAAATTTTCCGCAATTATGATTGCCGAAAGCATCATCATGAGACTGCGGTTTAGTTGAAGGATCTTGATAATACTTAACATAAGGATCGGTATCATCTAATGTTGTTACTCTTACCTGAGATTTATAAGTACTTATATATGCATTCTCAAGGCATAACCCGCTCGATGGATCTTTGAATGGACCTTTTACTCCCATTATATATATATATTAGAAAAAAATTCTTTTATTATTTACCGACTTTGTCTCGGGACATTTCTTACAACAACTTTGAAAAAATCTCCAGAATCTGCGGTGAACGTCCCGCCCGTTGTTATTATCCTTGCATGTGTGTAGAACGAATGAACTAATTGACAATATTTGGTGACTGATAAATATGTATGTTGATAACTTTCGTTTATGTAAAAATCTTCTGTAAAAATATCAGTCCAAACCCCTGTACCTGATGTTGTTCGAGCAAAGAATTGGAGTTTAATGGTCTGCAATCCGTTCGCACTTGTGGAATATCCACTCCAGTGCATATCAATCTCTATATAGTCATTTATGTCACAACAGCGAAAAGAGTCACCGGGGAATCCGCTTGGATATCCGGGTTGAGTACCATAATTTATTGTAGGGAAAGGGCATTGAGTAAATCCTGCGGTACTGGTGTCGCATACTACTTGATTATACATAGGAATAGAGTGACCCTGTCTTGCTAATGGATTATAAACTCTAAAAGTTGGATTATCTAAACTGCAGTAATTACCAACTAATTTTCCAGATGAATTAAATTCGGGATATATAGATGTAAAACTTGGGAACGTAAATTCCGTTTTACGTGATCCAGCAGTGTCGTCAATCACTCCTATGTCATTATTATTAATCCTAAAAAATATTTTTCTGCCTAATTTTGCATTTATAAATGTTTCTCCCAAATCACTTTGTAATAATGCGTAATTTTGGACACTATGTTGATCTTTATGACTAAACATAGCGTAATTACTAATCCCATTTCCAATCTTAGCTATTCCTACTTCTGCAAAAACACCAGCACCAGTCGTTCCCGATCTTACTTCTAAATTACCACTTTGAATATCAAGGCTACCAGTGTTAATGTCAATATTACCACTACTTTTATGTAATTGCATTATATTTGTAGGTGTCGTGCTACTATTATGAGATTGGAAGGAGTATGTACCTAAACTTTCTATATATGACTGTCTAAATCCATTTATTATTCCATAAGTTGTTCCGGCTGTTCCTCCTCCACTGGCATTTCCACAAGCTAAAATACTATCTCTATAAACGGGGCCACTTTGTGGTACATTACCTCCACAACCGAGGAAAGTATCAATATTATTATAGTGTCCTTTAATGACCATACTATCATTAGAATTAACAGGAGCAACAGTTAATTTTAAACTTGGTGTAATTCCTATACCAACATTTCCGCTATTACTATTATAAATATCACTACTTGAAGTCGTCCAAACGCCTCCCGTATTTGTTAATGCAACTGTACCATCTGCATCGGGGAAGTTTATAGAACGATTTTGAGTTAATGCTAAAGTATCTATTGTATTATTAAATACACCACTATTAAAATCTATTCCAAAATCATATTTTGGAGGAAATGAAGATGCATATACCGCTTGACCCAAGTACGTTATAGTTCCACGAAAGATGCTTGGATTTGTGCCATCGACATCCAGAGCAAAACCAACCGCCGGAGCTTTACCAATACCTACACCTCCAGTTGTTTCTAAAGTACCGCTCAAAATAGTTTGTCCATCTCCTTGTATTCTCATTAATTCCGTGCCATTTCCATTTGTACCGCCTGAATAAAAGCAATGCCTATCTCCTGAACTATAAACATGATAATTTAATTGACTTGCTGAAACACCAAAACCATACATATGAGAATTATTACCATATAAGCATATTTTACTTTCTATATCACTACCAAAGTTTAGTCGTGCTACGGAAGGAGGAGCAGAAACACCTAAAGCTAATCTATCAGTCAATGTCTTTGGCTGTATTAAAGTTCCTGATTTAGTCCATTCAATTTGACTTGTTAAAGCTAATTGACCGGAACTTGAAGGCATTTGTACAGCCGATCCAAGGCCTGAATTTGTAGAATGATATAAATAACTTATTACAGAAGGATTTGTGAAACTTTGAAACATGTACCCATTCGAACTCTGTTCTACCAAAAAACTTTGAGATTTAATTACGCCACTATCTTTTTTTACAATTAATGATCCTGCACCGAACCCATTATCTATGCCAATATTTCCAAAAGTACTTGTACCATCTCTATAAAGTAAATTGTTTAATGTTTGAGAGTCGAAATCACTTCTCCAACTGGTGTTATTTCCAATATTAGAAGCATTAATAGATATATTATCGGCATTTCCTTTTATCGTTTCACTTACCCATCCAACTCCCTTCATTGTTGCTATATCGCTTTTATTTGTTTGACTGTCTCCATATGCAATATCCCAATTTACACTATTGTTAGTAGTACTTGAAAATGTATTGGTTCCAGTTTTAATTAGTAAATTATTATTTGTCTGTGCATTTATGTTTGTATACATTGTATTTAAATTTACATACTCACTTGTAGCATCTGTAATATATGTACCATTTTCAGCGGGTAATAGTTGAGTATATTGACCTGCAACATTTGAAGATGGTTTTATATCTACATAGAAATTATTTAAATCCCCACTTATTTGCCTGTACATTCGCAGGGGACAGACATCTACAATAGCACCGCTATTATAATAATTTAACTCTATTGTATTATAAAAAGTCACTCGAAACGGGGTTAAATACCCATTTTGTAAAAAGGCGTTACCTCTTTCAAATACAAGATTTCCAGACTGGTTCATCATGGTCCAATCGCTGGCAGCATCACCGGCGAATGTATCACTACCAGCATTTCTAATTAAATATAACCTCGGTATATTTGAACTTGGACTAATTAAAAATAATTCAGCATTACCACTGGTTTTTTTTATATTTGCATCCCCTAATGTTGAGGTAGAATCACCAATACTTATTGTATCAGTATTAATTCTTCCGCTTGTTTTTCTTACTATATCATTTGTAGTTGTGTTAAAATCATTACTTGTTGGTATAGAACTATATGTATCATTCGTTGTCCCTTTGACTAATACTTGATTTGGTGGTAGAGAATTTAATGCATTTCGGTTGTCTTGAAGTGGAACAATGTTCGAACTATTAATAGCAATATCATCGGCATTTCCTTTTATCGTTTCAGAAGTCCAACCAACTCCCTTCATTGTTGCTATATCATCGGCATTTCCTTTTATCGTTTCAGAAGTCCAACCAACTCCCTTCATTGTTGCTATATCATCGGCATTTCCTTTTATCGTTTCGTTAGTCCAACCAGTCCCCTTCATTGTTGCTATATCGCTTTTATTTGTTTGACTATCTCCATATCCAATATCCCAATTTACACTATTATTAGGAGTACTTGAAAATGTATCATTTGTTATTCCTTTGACTACTATTTCCCCAGCTTGTAGGCCATTTAATGCATCTCTATTATTTTGAAGGGGAAGGAGATCAGTAGGTAAAGTTAAGTCATTTGGTAGCTGTAAATTTGACTCTACTATAATCTGATCGGCCGTAATCTGTGAAAAATATCCATTGTCAAGCCCCGACAATCCGGTACCAGTATTATAAAGATTACTATTGTCCATTATATTATAACAGATAATAAATATTAAATCTATTTCCTGGGGGCTTTTCGTTTAGGAATTGCAGGTCTCATCTTTTCCTTTTTAGCCTTTTTTTCTTTTAGATATTTCATCAAACCTTCATTTAATTTACCTTTACCAAGCATTTATATTTTACTTAAATATAATAATTTTTAAAAATTTTTACTAAACATCTTTATATTATCTTTTACCATTAATGGTTTATTGTATCCTCCTAAGCTGGGGGAACTCTTAAAAGTTTTAAATGGTGGCTTGGCAAATTTGACATTAATAGGATTCACGGATGTCAATAACCGAGTCATTTCGGTTGTTCTTTGACCGTGCGCATTAGCTATTGAGTTTTTACTTCTATCCATTATATTTATATTTAATATATTTTTTATAAATTTTTTTACCTTCTCATAGCTCTGTAATCTCCCATTATACCACGACCAACGCCTCGTCCTGTTTCGTATGCCTCCCGGCCGCGTTCGATTGCGCCTTTAACGTCTCCTTTTTGTAGTCTTTCTACCGTCGAGCCCACCGCTTCAGCAGTCTTGGCAATCTGTTCACCTCGATCTGATAGCTTACCAACAAAATCAGATGCCTTCGCTAAATATCGCATCGGTGCCCCAATTACAGGGACAAAAGATAATGCCTCTGCTACTGGTTTTACGACGTCACGCGCCACAGAACCTATCTTCTTCCCCAAACCAGTCGCAAACTGTCCAACTTTTTTCGCGGCCCCAGATACCCAAGAACCAACGCTGCGAGCAGCACCTTTTAACCAATCAAATAAACCCATTTTATAATTTATTAAATTATAAAAATTATACATTTTTTTAACATACAGATTTTTTAAAAAGATTCTTTAAGGGTCGGTTCATCAGGAACCATCACAATATCCTCAGCATCATTAATAGTAATCTCATCGGAAGGGATATCTCTTGGGGTTAATTCTTCTAAAGGTGGAATTTTTTCACCAGCTTTTGCAATCACTATACCATTTCTTAATACGTCGCCTTCTTCATATGTCTGCCTCTTTAAAATATTTTTCACCTGATTTTTTTTGATTTTCTTAATTTCATTGGGGCTGGCTTTGCTTAAGTAATCATAAATAAGCCCTAAAGTAAAAGAACTAAGGGCGGTTCTTTCTGAATAATATTCGATTAATTGATTTTTTTTCATATTTGATAATGCTTTCAACGGGTCCATTTCCTCCCCCGACTTGTCCAAAAATTTTTCTTGTTGTGCCATCTTTCCTGTCTGTTGTTCCCATCGTCTTTGACCACTCGATTTTTTTCCCATATAATATATTTAAGATTTTTTTTTCCGGTTTAAATCCAAAAAATATTGAATATCTTCCTCCTTAATATCACATTTTTTTAAAACGTCCTCCAATTGTTCATCTGTCAATTTGTGTTCTTTTTGAAAATTTTGGGTATATCTTTTAACAAAAAATTTTGTACATAAAATTAATGTTAAAACGTTTAAAATCGGAGTCTTCACTAAAACATCTTTTAAAAATTCAAGCATATTATAATAGATATAATATTTTTAGCCTTTTTTAAAAAAAAGGCTAACCCAAAAAAATATGGGGTAGTAGAGGAGGGGTCAATGGGGAGCCTTAGGTTCCCTATGTTCTATATTGATAATTATGGGTAGGTCTTAAATACCTCATCATTTCATTAATGCGAGCATTTTCGATCTCCTGTTTATACTGACGCTTTATAATTTCATCAGACATTGGAGGCTCAATTATAGGCTGCGGGCTCTTCGACCTTTTGGCTTGCTTTTTCTTCTTCTTATAAATAACCTCTTCCTCTTCGCTTTCCGATGATGATTCTATATATATAATTTTTTTTTTTTTCTTTGGCTTAGTTTTAGGTTTTTTTTTATAAATTACCTCTTCCTCTTCCTCTTCCTCTTCAGGTTCTTGCTCTGGCTGAGTCTCTGGCTCTGGCTGAGGTTTTAACTGTTTTTTACGTTGTTCTAATTCATCAAGCTTCTTTTTTTTTTCAAGCTCTTTCACTTCCTTCTCAAGTGCCTTTGCTTGTCTCTGTTCTTCATATTTTTGCATTCGGACTTGGTTTGCCTTTACACGTGCTTGAGCAAGCTTTTCTTTATGTTCTTCCGAAAATACACGCTTAGCCTTAGTCTGTTTTTTTTCTGAATCGCTCATATTTTAACATAGATTTTATTTTTATGAAAATTTACCAAAATATACCAAAAAAATAGGAAATAAAAATCTAAATAATCTTATGATTACTAAGAAAATAGCGAATTTGTCAAATGGTTTAATTAAAACAAAAAATGACGAGCTACCACCATGCCATCCCGACCTACCTAGACCATATTTTAGGTTAAATGTGAGCGCATCGTCGGGGAGCGGGAAAACAAATTGCCTTTTAAATATGTTGTCCAAACAATACCCATACTATGATAAAATTTTTTTAATAAGCCCGACAATCAATAACGATCCAAAAGCTAAAGATTTTTTCTCTGATAAACCGAATGTGTATATTTATGATGATCCGAAACCTGAGCTTATAAATGAAATAAGAAGCATTTTAAAAGAGGATATTAAGAAACATGAGGAGTATAAAGATATTAAAAAATTATGGGCTAAATTTAAAAAGGGTGGCTATAATCCTGATAAATTAGAACCTTACGAATTAATGAAATTATATAGCGTGAATTTTGATCCATCCAGCCACGAGATGGCAAATGATAATGATAAATTAAATAATTTGTTATGGTTTGAGGATTGTCAGGATATGGATATTTTAAAATGCAAAGATTTCAGTAATTTGACGATTAAGGCAAGACATTCGCAACTATCTTTAATTTGTTGTACTCAGAATTGGAAAGCGGTCACGAATACATGGCGTAGAAATAGTACAGCCCATTTTCTGTTTAAAACCCATGATAAAAATCTAATTAAGCAGGTATTTGAAGAGGTTGCTTTGTTTTTCCCTAATGAAGAGGTATTTAATAAAATTTATGAATATTGCACTAAGGATCCGTATTGTTTTATGTATGTGGACATGAAAGATCATCAGAGACCCGTCAGAAAAAATTTTGATGAAGTTATTTTAATGGACCAATTTAAGAAGGAAGAAAATGGGTCTTCCCGGTAAAAAGATTATGTATGTATATTTATGTATAGATTTAATGATGAATACAGTGAGTATTTAGTTGATGAATATGATATAGAATGCATTTCCGTATTTTATGAAGATCCAAAAAAATTAAAAACTGGTCTCGAAAAATTAGCCATACATACTGGTGATATTCTACAGGATTTATCGGATTTGGATGATAATAACATAATGCTTATATTTGAAAGCATTAAATTTTTTATAGATTGTCATAGATTTCAAAAAGTTTTTAACGAAAATTACGAGAATTATTACAAAACTATTCTTAAAAAATTTCACAACTTAGGATATTTGGAGTTTAAAAAAGATGTATCTCCATACAAAATATACAAAAATAAAAAATGGATTTATAAAATAAATTATAATTTTGAAAAAGAACCGGTTACCTTAACCTATTACAGTCATAAAAATTTAATGATTGATTTTGGACGTTATCGCTGCGAGAAAATAACGTCTTTATTTCCTAAATCTACAGTACTAAACTATGAATTTATAGAACAACTTTCGTAGCAGGGGAACCAGTTCCCCCTGCGACCCCCTCTTCTTTTGGGTAAGCCTTTTTTAAAAAGGCTTTATCTTTTCTTTTTTTGCAAATATCTTCAAAAACATCATTAAATTTTGATGTTGCGAGACCTACTGAAATAATAAACCCTATAAGCGCCTCAATCGACATACTATAACAAATAACCTTTTTTAAAAAAAAAGGCTCCTCTACTTTTGGGTAAGCCTTTTTTTAAAAGGCTTTATACAACGTCAACTACCTCTACTTTTTGAGGTGGGCTGGGTGGTGTTGGATTTGCTTTTAAATCTCGTTTGCATTTAATACAGAGACAATCAATTGAGGTACATTTTGAATTTTGAACAATTTTTATAATTGCGACAATTCCACTTACTCCAGCTCCAACGAGCAAAATCAAACCATTTACATCTAATTCCATATACAAATATATTTGAAAAAAAAAATGTAAAAAATATTATATGAAAATTGAAGAAACCGATAAACTTATTTTATTTTTTGACAGTGCAAAAAGTGAAATAAAAAGAAGTAATGATGACTTTACTGTAACTATAAAAAACAACCCTTTAAGGTGTAATAAAAATGAATATTTAGAAGTAGAGCTAACAGAATGCACCATAAGGCGAGATTTTCCCAGTGTAGCCAATTATAATAGACATTTCGATATTTATTATAATGGCGCCAATGCCCATTATGATTTAGATATTGGGTTCCCAAATGCCATAACAATTGACCAACAAATAAAACAAGACTTCGAAAATGAATTTTCCATCGCGAATGGTTGGACCCATGATGAGGTCTTCACAGTATCATTTAGCAATTATACAGGAAAGATAACGATAAGCTCAAGTTTTCAAGGCACGCCGCCAAGTGACTTGGCTTTAAATTCTAATGTTCCTAATAGCTCTCATGAAATTATCGGTTTTAGTCCTAAGGCATCATATCCTTTTACAATAAATGGGCAGAATGTTACTTTAACAAGCCCACGGAGTATTAACGTTATTGGTGAACAAGACATCTATATAAGGTCATCTTTAGCATCGGGAAAAAATTTCGAAATGGATTCCGATAATCTTATAAGCACAGATATAATAGGAAAAATGCCGATATTAGGCCCACCCTTTAGTAACTTGAATTTTTTTAATACATCATCGCTATTTAGGAGTAGATTAAACTCATCTTCCCTCGGAAGTTTTGATTTACGATTTACCAATGAAAATAACGAACTAATAGGCAGTCAATCAAATATCACCGGGATTTTAACATTTCGAAAATATCGATTAATACAAGATGAACAATTAAAAACATTAAATGATATTTTACGATTAGAAAGATTAAAATTGTTAAAAAATAATTTATCATAAAAATATATAATGGTTTATAAACGAGTAGCTTTGAGATATGAGGAAAGAACAGGAGGCACCTTTTCCGAACCTGAGTTCAGGATTGACGCATATTTGCCTCACGACACCAACGTAGTTAAAGTATGTTTAGAAGGTTTATTTTTAACAACTGGAAAAGATAACAGTGCTAACCCTTACTATGTAAGTGTAGGATTAAAGGGCGTATCTTTTCCAAATTCATTAGTATCCGTAAATAATTATACGCAATATGACGGAAATCTGGGACGAGTTAGCTTTATTAGTCATTCTGGCCACAGTACGGAGCAGGTATATAATTTAAACCCAGTTTATAACGAATTAGCTGGGAACTTATTGCTTATGCCAAATCAATTTTTTAAAGGTGGTACTCTTAAATTTCAATTAAATTACGGTGATGATATAACAAAGCCTATAGTGGCACTTGGAAACGTAAAAGATAATTATTGTATTATTATTGGCTTGTATTGTGAGGATAGCGAGGGTTATTAATTTATTATTTTTTTTTATATAAATTATATATATGAAAAAAACAATTCAATTTAAGGAAACCGGTGGCCGAGGCCGAAAAGGCAAAATAATATTTTATGAGGGTAAAGAATCCGATAAAGTAAAAAGAATAAGGCCCAGAACTACAAGAAATATAACAAAAAATTTACAAAGTATGCCTTTTAATCCTAACTTATATCAATTAAATAAATTTGCAGTTCCTCGAATGAATTATGTTCAAACTGAGCAGGTAAAAGAAGATAATGAAAAATTAAAGGCTTTAGAGCTTGGACTATTAGCACAGATAGCAGATCAATTTAATCAATCTGCAAGAATAAAAAGAGAACAAGAAGAACTGAAAAAAATTCAAAGGAATGAACAGCAGGAAGAAGCATTTTTAAATAATCAATTAGAGCTTTTTGAATTGCGGGAAAAAAGCGACAAATTAAATGATCAGTTAAAAAATGTAATAGATGAAATGAATACTAAAAATAAAATTATCGAAGTAATTAAAAAAGATGCCGAAGATGATAAAAATAAAGCAAAAGAACAATTAAATTTGCAAAATGAAATGATGGCAAGGTATATGACATCTTTACAACAAAAACAACAACAGGAAATGGATTTATTAAAATCAAGAAATATTGAAGAAAATCGATTAAACCAATTAAGAGACCAACAACAGCAGTTAATTATAAATGAACAAGCCAGACAGATTGGGCAGCTTCAAGCAAACCAGAAAAAAAGAGCCAATTTAACCTATCAAGTAAAAACCGATGTTGTTATACCAGAATCCCAAAAAAGAGAAATGGGAATGACGACCGAAGCCCCTCAAATGATTAGCTCTGGCGTTGGTACAGAAAAAATTAGCCAAGAAGTCGGGACACAAGTAAAGCCCCAAGTAATATCATCGGGATTTAGTGTTGAAACAAGTCCAACGGTTATAGTGGCGAGGCCTCGGATGGTTCAGACTAAAATCACAGAATTCGCTCCCGGTTTTGTAAGGGAACGAGTTTCAGAAATTGAACAATTAATACCTCAATTAACAGAAACCCAATTGATAGAAAAAGAGGGAGAAGTTTTGGGAGGCGGGGGAGCTGGAGGAGGCGGCCCAGTGCCTGAGGAAAGAAATATAAATGTTATTAAAAAAAATCTCATTAATGCAATTAACCAAAAACGAGGAACGAGTTTTAAATTTAAAGGTAAAAGTTTAATTGATTTAAAGGTAAAAGCCCTTAAAGTGGGTATATCCCAGGGAGATATCAACAAAATCATAGGTAAAAATTAATTTTCTTATATAGTACATGGAAAAAGAAAATTTTAAACAAAAATTATTTAATGAAATTTTAATTCAAAATAGCGAGGCATACCACATTTATCCAGCTGTACAAGAATGGGTATTTAACAAATGTTTTAATGCGAAAACGAAGTGCATTTGTTCGACAGATATTACCACATGTTATGAGATAAAAAACAAATTCATAGAAAATAAATTTTTAATTGTTGGTAGTTCTTGTATAAAAAAATTTATGAAACAAAACGAGAATTTAATAAACATTGTAAAAATAAAAGATTATAATAAAAGAGTAAAAGAAAAAAACAAATTTTATAAAAAATGCAATATATGTGGCGATAAATTTAAATTAAACAACCTTTCTGAGCATGATTGGAAAAAATGGTGTTATAGTTGTTATAAAAGGTTAAAAAAAATCAATTTAAAAAAAAAATAATGTTTATATAATTATATAGTATATGGAGAACATTCAATATAAATTAATTAAATTCAACGCTGAGAAGCATCGTGAATATGGTGCCAAATATTATCAAAAGGTGAAAGATACCGATGCTTATAAACAGGCTATAAAAAAGGCCCAAAAAAATTATTACCTAAGAAATGCTGAGAGATTAAGAGAGAAGCGCCGGGAGAATTATCACAGGCTAAAACAATTAAAATAAAAATATTAGATTATTTAGAACTTTTTATTTTTTTAATAAAATATTAAAAAAAATTTGAAAAAAATTGATTTAAAGAAATTTTATTTTGTTCATATAATTATATATATGAAAACATTAACAATACTTGGCTCAACCTACATTGGCGAAAATAAAGAAGATTTATTTAAACAGATAAAAAAGGCTAAAATTAAGATATCAAGAAATTATTTTAACAAACTACTACAGACAAACGAAACCGCATCTAATTATTTAGTTAATAAGAAAACCAAAGAATTTTATAAATTAGATTTATCCCAAGACGTAAAGCCCTTGCTAAAAAAAAAATTTGGCATTCTTAAAAAGGACGTAGCTAACAAGCTCAAAAATTTTAGTGTAGCTGATTTAAATGAATCCTATAAAGTAAGCAAACGGCTACCAAAGGAATCAATAGCGGACATAATCATAAATGTTAAATATACTTACCAAATTAGTAAAGATATAAGGACCGTACAAAAGTCATTCTTTTACAATGGTATTAACAATAAAACCGCAATTGAAGATTTTGTGAATAGCAAAATTGAACAATATTTGTCGATGATTGACGCAGATGGACCCTTCGATGTCTCTTATGATATTAATAGTACTTATACCAGTCAGAAAATGGATTTTAAAGGGATGATTTTGCGAGAACATGACATCATTAAAATATTTAATGATAATATTACAAACCTGATTCCGCCCCAAGGGGAAAACTGTGTGAAATATTATTTAAATAAAACAATTAAAGGGATAAAACGCAAATTGAAAGACATTGATGAATTTACTATAAATGATCTACATAAATTTTGCGTAGATAATGAAATTTGTTTAAGAGTTTATGACATAAATAGCAACCTAAAAGCGTCCAATATTATAAGAACTAAAGCAAAAAAATCAATTAATATCGTTGCATGGAACAATCACATTTACCCGATTAAAAACAATTTTTTAAAAAAAGAAAATCCCAAAAATAATTTAAAATTTATTTATAATGACAATATTAATGAGTTACTAATTCAGTATTTAGATAGTGGTAAATTACCGGTAAAAGTATCCACTTCCGGTCATGCGATAATATCATATTTTATAACAGATGACAACATAGTGTATTCCAATAATGATGAATATGAAAGATGTTTGCAAGTATCAACAAAACTGGGCATACAAGATAAAATCGATTACAACACTAAGCTTTCTCGCCTGGGTAATATTATATTAGAATTATACAAAAAAGAAAATATCAATTCGATTTGGTTGAATAGTGATGATTTCATAAAAGGTGGGTTTAATTACTCTACGGGAGACGAAGATGAGCTTATGGTAAATATTGATAAGATTAAAACCATTGACAAAAACAAGTGCTATTCATATATCTTGCGAAACCTGCCACATTTGGTTAAGTTCGATATTCAGAAAAATCAACCCGTTGATTTAAAAAATCACATTATAGAAGACCACTTTATGTACATAGTACAGCCAGAAGAATCAACTATTTTAATGCCGAACAAGAATGTATATTTTGGCAATTTAGTAAAACTTGCTAAGTCGGAGGGTATTAAATTCAAAATTCTTGAAGCAGTAGAAACCAATAAAGTTGATAACTGCTTTACCGAAATGATTGACCATTTATATGAGATATGCCCGGATATAGCAAAAGACATAGTAAATCGGATGATTGGGACATTTAATATCGGATGCAAAGGGGAGGAGGAAATTATAACGTTCGATAAAATATGTAACAATGATGAAGGTGATCGATCGGAAGGCTATCAATTTAAATTAAATGACAATTACAATATTTTTTATAATATTAAAAAAAGCTTGCCTCGATTGGGAACAAAAAAACCGATCAGCTTTCAAATATTGGACGAGTCTCGTATAATGATATATAAGAAAATGAAACAATTATGCTTAAGAGATCAAGACATTTTGAAGGTTAAAACTGATTCTATCAGTTTTTATGATCGAGGTGTGGAAATTGATTTGGGCAGAGATTTTAATGACTGGAAACAAGAGGATTTTAAATTTATGAAATTTGCGGATATAGTAGATAATTCCAATGACTTCTTAACATTTGAAAGACCAATTTATAGTGAAAAACAAACAACATTAATAATTGGTAACGCGGGATGTGGTAAATCATTTGATATAATGAATAATTTAATACCCAAATTAAATGATTCATACATTGTAATTACTCCAACAAATTCAACCATGTCAGAATACAAAAAGAATGGAATAAATACAAAAGTTAAACAGACTTTTACGCTATCAAATACAATCCCGGAAGAGCATAATATAATTATTGATGAGGTTGGTATGAGTGATTATGGTGATTTTATCATGATCATAAGATGTATTTTGTCAGGTAAAAACATTTATGCATATGGAGATTTTTCCCAATTGCTACCAGTCGGTGAGATTGAACAAAAAGATACTAATTTTTTAATTAATATGCTATTTAGTCAAGTTGTAAAAATGAACACAAATTTTAGAAACGATTTTACTGCGGATTATTATAATAATCTTAGATATAATTACAATAAAAAAGAATTAGTTAAAGAGGTGCAAAAGCACTCAGTAGATTGGGATAAATCAGAGTATATCGTTTGCTATCAGAACGATACCAAAGATAAATACAATAAAATGAAAATGGAACATTTGGGAATAACCAACATTATTGATAAAGGTTGTAAAGTGATTTGCAAAAGTAATGATTTACGCGATAAAGATATTTTCAACAAATACCGTTTTACCGTTGAAGATAATTCAGAAACTCATGTGATAATTAAAGATGATATAAAAACCTATACTATACCAATTGAAGCTTTTAGAAAATATTTCCAACCAGCATACGCCGTGACTTTATACTGCATTCAAGGTGAATCTATCAATTCGTATCATTACCCTAGTGAAGATTATAAATTTATAAATGGTCGAAGTTGTTATACTCTTATTTCAAGACTAAAAAAATAAATAAAAATAAATTCATCTTTTGGGGAAAATTTTTGATTTGAAAAAATATTTTTTTGGGTTAGCCTTTTTTTTAAAAAAAGG